>Ga0194062_1000042_pt1 | contig 55262 bp, 61 predicted proteins | sample SepL2225m_MetaG_FD_155481 | JGI IMG/M metagenome (GOLD analysis project Ga0194062, IMG submission 155481) | Anoxic zone freshwater microbial communities from boreal shield lake in IISD Experimental Lakes Area, Ontario, Canada - Sep2016-L224-25m | ecosystem: Environmental > Aquatic > Freshwater >... | reverse complement strand
GGCTGGGGCTCAACATCGTGCGCTCGGTCGTGTCAGCCCTGGGGGGCACGGTTCAGCTCTACAGCCAGCCCGGTACGGGGACGGAAGTGCGAGTCATCCTTCCCCTGGTGGAGGCGGAGCCCCCCCCTCCTGCGGCCGAGAATCCCCTGGGCGAGGAGGGCGGCCTCCAGCCGGAGTCGGAGACCAGCTTCCACATCCTGGTGGCCGAGGACAGCAACGTGAATTTTGCGGTCCTGAAGGCGGTGCTGAGCAAGGGGGGCTACACCCTGGAGCGGGCCCATGACGGCCTGCAGGCGGTGGAAGCCGCCCAGCGCGCTGATCTGGTGCTGATGGATCTGGAGATGCCGAACCTGGATGGCCTGGAGGCCACCCGAAGGATCCGGGCCGCCGAACGGGCCCACCACCGTCCCCCGGTGCCGGTGATCCTCCTGACGGCCCACGCCCTCAAGGAGTACCAGGCCCGTTCCCTGGCGGCGGGCTGCAGCGGTTATCTCATCAAGCCCATCCGCATGGCGGAACTGCTCGACGCGGTCGGTAATGCCCTGCGGTCCAGGCCTGCTGGGCAGGTGGACGATGGGTCGGCGGATGGAAGCCCCTTCGGTGGGGGAGGTGAGCTGGAATCTCACCGCCTCGCGAGTCCCGAGGGGGCAAAACCGTAGAGAGGAGGCCGCAAGACGGCATCGCCCATGCGCTTTGCGCATAAATGCAGCATCAACGCAGCACGGGCCCGGTCTTCGGGGCCTGCGGCTGGTTCCCGGCGCTCTTATGCTAAAAATGCATTACTGCCCTCCAGAGGCTTGCCGTGCTTCCAGCGTTCTGCAGCTCTGACACCTTTGACCTGATCGCCTCCTTCATGGAGCGCGCCAATGTACCCTTGGGCGGACCCAAGCACCAGGCGTCTCGGCCAGCCCCGGTGGACCAGATGGGCGTTCACCTGGTCCTGACACCGTCTGATCGCTCCTCTTTCCTGGATCGGGCGCCTGACAAGGTGCTTGACCAGCTTGGTGTCCCCCAAGGGGCCTCGGTGGGGGCGCGGGTCCGCGGGGCGCTGATTGCAGCCAATTGGTCCAGCGTTTTGGCTAACTACGCAAGTGCCGAGGTTCTGTTGGAAGGGCAGCTGGCCGAGCTGCTGGCCAAGCCCTACAGCCCCATCCTGGAACTTCCGTCGTTGGGGGAAATCGCCAGCGCCTTGGCGGGGTACGAGTCAGCCTGTGAGCACCCTGGGTGGCCTGGGTCGGCCGCCTTCCACATTTGTGGGCGGGTGAAGGGGCTGATTGTGCGCCGGATTCCTGGCTATCACGACGGGCCATGGACCGGCTACCAGCGTGTGGCATCCGAGGCAGGGGAGTTGCGCCAAGCGATCGCCTGCTGAACGTCACTGACCTGCCGCCCCCATAGAGGCGCCCCACCGTTACGGGGCAGGAACCCACTGCTTCAAGCCTCCTTTTCAACTGTCTGTCCCTTACCCCATCTCTGTCATGAGCTCCTCCGGCAACAAATTGATTGATCTGCTCAACACAGATGTCTCCAAGTTGTTGTCTCCTAAGGAGAATCTCGAAGCCCAAGATACGGCCAAGGCCTCAAAGCAATGGGTGCAGCGTCAATCCGAGCGCATTCACCCCCCTTGCGGTTCCTCAAAGATTGATGGCCATTTGATCGCCGACCAGGGCAAGGACGTCTCCGTTGTTCTCTGGGATGTCAGTGAAACCGGAGCCTGTCTTCGCGGAACCATGAATATGGGCGGCTTGGTGAACGAACGGAAGACGCTCCTGATGCACAACGAAGGGCGGACCAAAACCTTTGAGGTCGATGTCATTCTCCGCTGGGTCGATCGGATCTCGCCCAATCTTTTCTTCACCGGCATCTCCTTCGACACGGACCCTGCCGTTATCCGCGGCTCCTTCCTCTCCACCTATCTCGCCTGATCGGCGGGCTTGGATCCGGCGCTCCCCAATCCCTACGCCACCGGATGGACAGGGAAGTCAGGGCGGAGCCAGGGCCAGACCCATTGCCCCCTGGTCGTCAAAATTAGGCAGCCCCGTCAGAGCGACGCCACTGGGCCAAGCCACCGCCCCGCCCCCTGGCGCCCAGCAGGTCCCCCTTGGGGGCGCCACCGATTAGGGCGAAGAAGGGCAGCTGGGAGGCCGATTGCTCGGCAAAGGATTGGGGACTCTCCAGGCTGCGTCGCAGCAGGGTCCAGGTACCAAGGCTGAGCTCCACGTTCTCGAAGCGGAACAGCAGCAGGGGGCGCCGACCCTCCAGGCGGGCCGGCCCGCGGAAGCGCAGCCGCAGCTCCCCCACCTGGACCTGGTTGAGCAACTCCAGGGGCCCGTCCGGCCCAGGGCCCCGATGGAGGCTCAGTTGGGCCCCCAGGCCCCGCAGCAGGGCGCCGTTGAGGGCCGAGGGGCCGGGGCCCCGCCGTGGCCACACCTGCTCCAGTTTCCAGGTGCCCAGCAGGTCGTCCACCGTCAGGCCGCTGCCCGCGTGCCGGCTGACACGCTCCTGTTCCAGTAACCATTCACCCATGGGCCCATTGTGATCGGGGGATGGCCAGAATCGCCGCCATGACGGACTCCCTTGCCAACCGGCTGGATCGTGCCCTGGCCCGGGTGGGGACCACCGCCCTGCTTCCGCTGGCAATCGTGGCCATCCCCTGGGGACAGGAGTTGATCGACCAGTTGCTGTTCGGCGGCAACTGGAACCTGCCAATGGTGCAGGGGGGCTCCTTTCTCGGGGTGCTCACGGCCCCCTTCAGCCATTCGGGCTTCGGCCATCTGATCAGCAACACCCTCTGGTTCCTGCCCCTCTCCTGGCTGGTGCTGGCCAAGGGCTGGCGTGACTACCTGGCGGTGTGGCTCGGTGTCTACGTCGCTGCGGTGCCGGTGTGGCTGTTCTGGCCGGTGGCCAGCCACGGCCTCTCGGGGGTGGTCTATGGGCTGCTGGGTTACCTGCTGCTGATCGGTTGGCTGGAGAAACGTCCCCTGGCGCTGCTGCTATCCCTGTTCGCGCTGCTGAGTTACGGCGCCCTGTTGCCCAGCCTGCTGCCCTTCGTCAGTCCGCCGGGGGTGAGCTGGATCGGCCACGTTTCAGGCTTCTTTGGCGGCCTGTTGGCGGCCTTCGCCGTCGCCCGGGACCGCCCCTAGGTTGAAGTCAGTTCGCCGGCCCGTGGGTGGCTTACCCGTCCGACATTGGCCCGCCCTCCAGGGGGGCACGCGCCTGGGATGCCCTTCGTCGCACGCCGCCGTTGGTCTTGGCCATGGCTGTGCTGTCCCTCGGCTTGGTGCTCTCCAGCTCGATCCTGATCAAGGGGTTTCGCAAGGCCAACGACAGCATCACCGTCACCGGAGCCAGCACCGAGCGGATCCGTAGCGATGCCGTCGACTGGACCCTGGAGGTGCGCCAGAGCGGAGACACCCAGATCGCCTCCTACGGGGGGCTGCAACCCGCCGTCGCCACCACCATGGCCTTCCTGAAGGCCCAGGGGCTCAAGGATTCTGAAATCCAGCTGGGTTCGGTGAAGTCGGAGAAGGAGGAGGTGCGCGACCCCAGCAGCGGCGTGCTTCGCTCCACCGTCTGGACCAGCCGCCAGCCGATCCTGGTGGCCAGCTCCCGCGTGGAATCGGTGGCCCAGGTGGCGCGGATGGTGTCGGAGCTCATCGGCCAGGGGGTGCCGCTCACCATCAATGACCCCGCCTATACCTACGCCAAGTTGGCCAGCAAACGGGTGGACATGCTGGCCAAGGCCACCCGCGACGCCCGGTCCCGGGCCGTGGCCATCGCCGGTGAAGCCGGGGCCCACATCGGCGCGATCGTCAACGCCGACACCGGCTCCTTCCAGATCACAGCCCCCAATTCCACCGCCATCGGCGACACCGGTTCCTACGACACCCGCACCATCGACAAGGACATCACGGCCGTGCTGGCGGTCACCTTTCGGGTGGAGTGACCCCGGTCTGAGCAGGGGAGGTCGTTCAGGGGAGGGCGCTTAGAAGGGATCCCGCTCGACGCTCACGTTTCTTGGCGTGAAAAGGAAGATCCGATCATCGAGTTGCTCCTGGTGGCCATCGATGGCAAACACGCCACCGGCCACAAAATCAGCTGCCCGCTGGGCGATGGCGGGTTCCATGGCCGAGAGGTTGAGCAGCACGGTCTTGCGTTCCCGCACCGCCTCCACCGCCAGGGACACCTCCTCGAAGCGGTGGGGCTGCATCAGGACCACTTCGTGGCCCCCGTCGGCGGTGCTGATCATGCCCTCAGGCTGGCGCCGATGGATCCTCCTGGCCAGTCCCCGGGGCCAGTGGTTGGCGTTCACGGCCCTTGCGCAGGCCCAGCCGCTGGGCGATCCCCTCCGCACTCACATAGAACACCGGGGTGATGTAGAGCGTGACCAGCTGGGAGAGCAGCAGCCCCCCCAGCACCACCAGGCCCAGGGGGCGCCGGGCCTCGGCGCCAGCCCCGAATCCCAGGGCAATCGGCATGGTGCCGATGATGGACGACACGGTGGTCATCATGATCGGACGGAAGCGGATCAACGAGGCCTGGTGGATGGCTTGCACCGGGCTCAGGCCTGAGCGGGAAGCGGAGATGGCGAAGTCGATCATCATGATCCCGTTCTTCTTGACGATGCCGATCAGCAGAATCAGGCCGATGTAGCTGTAGATGTTCAGTTCTGATCCGAACAGGATCAAGGTGGCCAGGCCCCCCACCGCCGCCGAGGGAAGGCTGGTGAGAATGGTGAGCGGGTGGATGAAGTCCTCGTAGAGGATGCCCAGGATCACGTAGATCACCACCACCGCCAGCAGGGCCAGCCAGCCCAGGTTGGCGAAGGATTCGCGGAACACCTTGGCGTCTCCCTGGAAGCTGGTGGTGATGCCAGGGGGCAGCAGTTCTTCGGCCAGGGCCGTGATCTGTGCGGTGGCGCTGTCCAGCGAAATCCCTGGCCGCAGGTTGAAGGAGATGGTGACCGCCGGCATCTGGGCGTTGTGGTTGATCGAGACGATGCCGCTGCCGCGCTGCAGGGTGGCCACCGCGCCGAGGGGAATCAATTTGCCTTCGCCATTGCGGATCGAGAGCAGATCCAGATCTGCCGGTGAGTTCTGATCGATCCGCTTGACGCCGCTGATCACCGCATACTGACCATCGGGTTTGTAGATCGTCGAGATCTGGTTGTTGGCATAGGCGTCCCGCAGGGCGGCCTGCAGCTGGGCCACGTTCAACCCCAGGGCCGCCGCCCGATCGCGGTCGATGTTGACCATCAATTTCGGGTTGTTGAGCAGCAGGTCGCTGTTCACATCGGTGAGATCAGGCATGCTTTTCATCCGGATCTCGAAGCCGGGGGCCACCTCCAGCAGTTGGTCCAGGTCGACCGCCTGCAGATTGAACTGGTAGCGGGCCTTGGTCTGGCTGCCGCCGATGTTGACGGCGGGGGGCTGTCGCACGAACCCCCGCAGCCCGGGCACGCTGTTCACCGTTCGCCTCAGCTTCTTCGCCAGTGGATCGGCCCCCAGGGGACGCTCGGCGCGGGGCTTGAGCCTCAGGAAGAGGCGGCCACTGTTGGAGGAGGCATTGGGGCCGCCGGCGCCAATGGTGCTGTTGACGCCGGAAATGTTGGGGTTGGCCAACAGCTTGGCCGCCAGTTTTTTGTGCAGAGCGGCCATCTCCTCGAAGGAGATGCCTTCGATCGCCTGGGTGTTCACCGTCAGCTGACCGGTGTCCACGTCGGGGATGAAGCCCTTGGGCACCAGGAAGAAGAACACCACCGTCAGCAGCAGCAGGCCGAGGGAAAACAGCTGCACGGGCTTTGGGTGGTGCAGGGCCTGGGTGAGGGTGCGGCCGTAGGCCTCGGTGATTCGATCAAAGCTGCGATCAAACCAGCGCAGCAGCCTGTTGGCTGGGGCGGGGTGGCCGTGGCCACCGGCCAGCTCGGGCAGCACCCGGGCGCTGAGCATGGGGGTGAGGGTGAGGGCCACCAGGCCGGAGAACAGGATCGCCACGCTCATGGTCACGGCGAATTCCTTGAACAGTCGGCCGACCAGGCCGCCCATGAACAGGATCGGGATGAACACCGCCACCAGGGAGATGGTCATCGAAACGATCGAGGGGGTGATCTCGGCGCTGCCCCGATCGGACGCCTCGCGCCGGCTCTCCCCCAGCTCCTGGCGGCGCACGATGTTCTCCACCATCACGATGGCGTCGTCAACCACGAAGCCCACGCTCAAGGTGAGGGCCATCAGGGAGATGTTGTCGAGCGAATAGCCCAGCAGCCCCATCACCCCGAAGGTGGCCACCAGGGACACCACGATCGCCAGGGCCGGCAGGGCGGTGGTGACCACTGAACCCAGGAACAGGTAGACCACGGCCACCACCAGGGCGATGGTGAGCAGCAGGGTGTGCTCCACGTCCGCGATCGACTCCTTGATGGCGGCGGAGCGATCAAACAGCACATCCACCTGAATGGCGGCGGGGATGGAGGCCTTCAGTTGGGGCAGCAGGTCCCGGATCGCCTGGGTGATCGCCACCGTGTTGCTGCCTGGCTGTCGTTGGATCGCCAGCACGATCGAGCGGGTGCCGTTGTACCAACTGGCCAACCGTTCGTTGGCCACTGAGTCGGTCACCTCGGCCACCTCGCCCAGATGCACCGGTGAGCCGTTCTTGTAGGCGATCGTCAACTTGCGGTAGCCCGCCGCATCGTCCAGCCGACCGTTGTCCTCCACCGAGTAGGTCTGTTTAGGGCCGTAGAGGTTGCCCGTCGGCAGATTGGAGTTGCCGCCGCGCACGGCGGCGAGGGCCTCATCGATGCCGATCCGTTTGGCGCTGAGGGCCTGGGGATCGAGCCTCACCCGCACGGCGTACTTCTGGGCCCCGAACACCTGCACCTGGGAGACCCCGTCCACCATCGAGAGCCGTTGGCCCAGCTGCACCTCCGCCGCCCGGTTCACCTCCGAGAGGGGCAACACCTCCGAGCTCAACACCAGATAGAACACCGGCTGCTCCGCCGGATTCACCTTGCGGAGGGAGGGGGGGCTGGCCAGGTCTTCCGGCAGCTGGCGGCTGGCCTGGGAGATGGCGGTCTGCACGTCCTGGGCGGCCGCGTCGATGTTGCGATCGAGGTCGAACTGCAGGGTGATCTGGGTACTGGACTGGCTGCTGGTGGAGGTGATCGTGCTCACCCCGGCGATGCTGGAGAACTGCTGCTCCAGGGGGGTGGCCACCGCCGTCGCCATGGTTTGCGGCGAGGCCCCCGGCAGGGAGGCGTTCACCTGCAGGGTGGGGAAGTCGATTGTGGGCAGATCGCTGATCGGCAATTGCTGGTAGCCGATCAGGCCGAACAGCACCAGGGCCAGGGTGAGCAGCACCGTGGTGACGGGCCGACGGATGGATGTGGCCGAAAGGTTCACGGCTTTGTGCGCCCCTTGTCGGCTCGGTCTCGCTTGCCCTGGGGCCGCTCGGCGATGGTGGCCCCGGGGCTGAGGGCGAACTGCCCCTTGGTGATCACCCGGTCACCGGCGCTCAGGCCCCGGTTCACCACCACCAGCCCGTCGGCGGCGGGGCCGGTGCCGATCATCCGCACCTGGGCCTTGCCCCCCTTGGCCTTGCCGGTGGCCACGTACACATAGGTGCCCTTCTGGCCCGTCTGCACGGCGGTCAGGGGCACGAGGAGCACGTTCTGCAGCTGCCGCAGCTGCAGCGTGCCTTTGACGAACTGGCCCGGCACCAGTTGTTGGTTGTCGTTGGCGAAGCTGGATTTGATCCGGGTGGTGCCGGTGCTGGGGTCAACGGTGTTATCGATGGAGGTGATCCGCCCCCGGGGGCCCGGCCCGCCTCCCGGTGCCTCCAGCTGGACCGCCAGGCCAGGCCGCAGCTCGCCGAGTAGGCGCTGGGGCAGGGCGAATTCCACGTTGATCGGGGAGAAAGTGTTGACCACGAGCAGGGGGGTGTTCTCCTGGTCCCGCACGTAGTTGCCCACGGTGACCCTCAGCTGACCGGCGCGGCCGTTGATCGGCGAGCGGATGAGGGTGCGTCGCAACTCCAGGAGCGCCGTGGACTCGGCGGCCCGGGCCGCCGCCACGTTCGCCTGGGCGCTGGCGATGGAGCTGCGGCTGCTGGCGGCGGTGGCCTCCTGGGCCTCGGCTTCGGAGAGGAACTGGTCCTGTTGGTCGTTGCTGACCGCCCCCTGGGCACCGAGTTTGCGGTAGCGCTCCGCCCGCACCCGGGAGCTCCTGGCCTGGGTGGCCGCGCGCCTGGTATCGGCCCGGGCCTGCAGCACCCCGGCTTCCGCCTTCTGCCGGTTGGCGGTGGCCTGGCGGAGGGCGGCCTGGAATTGGGCCGGATCCAGGCTGAGCAGCAACTGGCCGGTGGCCACCTGTTGGCCCTCCCTGAAATGCACCTGCTGCAGCAGCCCTGAGACTTCCGGCCGGATGGCGGCGGAGGCTACGGCCTTGACTTCGCCGGTGAGCGGGAACTCCACATCCAGGGAGCCTTGCCGCACCTTGGCGGTTTCCACCAGTACCGGGGGGCGTTTGCGGGGCTCGCCTTGTCCCTGGAGGACCCCTTTCAGGATCAGGCCGGCGATGAGGAGTCCGCCGGCGGTGAGGGCCAGAGGCCGGATCGGCAGTGGGGGTCGGGTCACGGGGTCACGTTAGGAGTCGCATGCCATCGGTTCGTGTGCGCCGCGCAACCCAGAGTCGCCAAGCTGTGACCAGGTTTTTCATCGCGCTTCTGCTCAAGCTGCCTTGCTGCCCCGGGGCGTTGGCCCAGCTTCGGGTGGCTCCATCAGCAGGCACGGTGCCATCGCTGCGGCAGACCCTTGATGCCGCCGCACCGCTGGTGGTGCCCAGCAGGTTCAGGGGCTGGGGGATCCTTCGTCCGTTCCCAGCAGGTCGTCGAGCCGATCGAGCACCAACTCCAGCTCCCGGGTGGGAAGCAAGGTCGCCCCGGCGTCGCGGCTCTGGAGCAACAGTCCCTGGAGGGCGAGCAGTTCCCCAGAGGCGCTTTCCAGCAGAAGGTTGAGGTTCAAGAGGCGAACCTCGCGCCCGTCATGGCCCTGGCGGGCCAGGTCCAGGTTGGCCTTCAGCTGCGACACCAACCGCCGTCGCTGCTCCTGAATCACACCGCTGGCGCCCTTGGCCCGTCGTTCCTCCTCCGCGAGCCTCTGGCGCAGGCGGTTGACGGGCACCAGGCTGGCGCCGGTTGAATCGAGTTGCCGGGCGAAGGTGGTGATCCGCCCAGGCAGTTCCTGGATTCGCTGGCAAAGGATCTGCAGTTCCGCCAAGGTCTCCATCTCGTCGGGGCCGTGGAGGCGGGCGCTGGCGTCCTGGCCCAGCTGCTGGGAGCGGCGCCCCAGATCCAGGGCGCTCGCCTGGGCCTGCTCCAGCGCCGCCTCCGCGTCGGGGCCTGGCTTGATCTGGGGTTCCAGCTCACTGCGACGCCGCAGGCTGCCCACCGCGACCGAGCAGGCCACCGCTGCGCTGGCGCTGATGGGCACCCCCAGGCCCGTGGCACGGACGCCGACCACCAGCACCACACCACCGGCCAGCACGGCCAGGGGGAAGTGGAGCGGGTTGGGCAGGTTCAGGGCGGGGAGAGCCATGGGGAGGGTGGACTCAAAAGGAGAGTTGCAGGTCGTCCATCAGTTTGCGGATGCTGTCGGGGGTGCCCTGGGCGAAATCGCCCCCATTGGAGGTGGCGATCCCCTTGAGCACGCTGGCGTCGAAGTCGCCGTTGGCGCCGAAGCCCACCGTGAACACACCAATCCGCTCATCGCCGCTGAAGCCGCTGCGTCGCAGCTCCGCCTGCAGGGCCTGGAGGCTCGTGCGCGAGCCCTGGTCCATGCCATCGGTGAGCACCACCACGGCGTCGATCTCCCCCGGACGGCGGTGGAGCCGCAGCCAATCGCGGGCCTGGAGCACGGCGTCGTAGAGGCGGGTGCCGCCGTCGGCCTGGAGCGAGGCGATGAAGGCCTGCCCCCTGGCACGGCTGCCGGGTTGCCCATCCACCACCACCGGCGGCCGCAGGGTCGAATCGAAATCGAACAGGGCCACGCTGTCCCGGGGGGTGAGCTGGTTCAGGTAACGGCTCAAGCTGGCCTGCACCGCCGGCAGCTTGTTGCCCTGCATCGAACCAGAGCTGTCCACCACCAGGGCCACCCGGGAGGGCTTCTTGGCCACCGCCACCCAGCTGCGCAGCATCGCCTCCACCACCTGGGGGCGGGGGGAGCGAAGGGAGTCGAAACGGGCCCTGGGGTCGACCCCGTTGGCCCGGGTCACCAGGGAGGCCGGCACGGCCGGATTGGCGGGGCGCAGGCCCTTCTCGGCGGCCAGACGCTGGATCTCGGGGGTCAGCAGCTCCTGGATGATCACGCCGGCGGCCTCCTTTTCCTTGGCATCGATCCAGGGGGCCGTGGGCAGGATCGCCCGCATCGTGCTGGTGAAGGTGGCCCTGGGGTACACGGCCACCCAGGCCTCCTCCCCAGGGGCACGGCCCAGGTTGGCGTTGATCACCGACGACTCGTAGACCGAGCCGATGGAGGCCCAGTACGGCCCATTGCGCACCATCGCCTGGGCCAGCTGGTTGGTGGAGCTGCCGTAGCGGGTGATGTGGCGGTGGATCGCCGCCACCTTGCCGGCGTAGGCCTCCACCTGGGCCAGGGTGAACTGCTCTGGGCGCACCCCGGAGACGGCAACGAACTGGGCCACGAGCGTCTGTAGGCCCGAGTTGGAGCGGGTCGGGGCCGTCTGCACGAAGCGCACCGGCTGCTCGGGGGCGCCGGGGTCCAGCTGCCGGTGGGTCGTGGCGGAGGTGAGTGCTGTGAAGGGATCGGCCAGGCGCTCCAGGCCCCGGGCCAGGGCCGGGGTGGTCATGAACACCATCGGGCTGCTCGCCAGGGCCGGCGCGTCCGTGACCGCAGGAATCAGGGTGCGGCTGGGGTCCAGCTGCAGCAGCCGGTCGCGCAGCTGCTGCTGGTACAGCTCCCCGTCCACGGACAGCAGGGTGGGGATGCGTCCGTCGTTCGGAGGCATGCGGCCACTGAGCACGTCGCGGGCCAGGGACTCCATTTCCTGGACCACATCGCCGCTGCCTGCGTCCCGGCAGTGCAGGCTGACGACGGTGCCATCCCGCAGGCGCGGTCGCCTGCGCTCGATCGCGCCCGCGGCCGAGCGACAGAAGCCGCCGAGGGCACTGCCCACCAGCATCGACACCGGGTAAGCGGGGGCGGAGATGGCGAAGTGGCAGCCGGAGAGCCCCGCCACCATCCAGGTGAACAGGCAGGCGAGCAGGGGGGCCGATCCTGGTGCCACGGGCCGTGGTGCCGTTGCCATCCCTGCCGCATTCTCCGACAATCAACGCTAACCGGACTGTTCCCGTTGACCCTGAGCAGCCGTCAGCGCCGCCAGCTGTCCCTGGTGATCGCGGTGGTGGCGATCGTTCTGGCGCTGGCCCCGATCCCCGGCCTGCGCCGGCCCCTGCGGGTGGCGACAGGTTCGGAGCTCGAGGAGCCGATGCGGCAGCTGGAGGCGCGCTTCGAGCGCGCCAATCCCGACATCGATCTGATCGTCGAGGTGCAGGGGGCCCAGGACATGGTCAACCGCAGCCAGGACGGGGGGGACTCTGGCCCGCAGCGCCGGTCTCGGGTGCTGATCCCCGCGAACGGAGCGCTGCTGACTGAACTGGCCGAACGGCGTCGGGCCCTTGGCCTGCCTCTCCCCTTCCACAGTGAGCCCCAGCCCGTGGCCCGCACCCTGCTGGTGGCGGTGGTCTGGGCAGAGCGGAGCCAGGTGCTGTTCGGTTCGGGCCCCTTCTCCTGGCCGCGGCTGCGCCGGGCCGTCGAAGCAGGCAACTGGCGAGCCCTGGGGGGGCCGCCGGCCTGGGGCAGCTTTGACCTGCGCATCACCGATCCGGCCCGCTCCAACAGTGGCCAGCTGACCCTTGCCCTCTGGACCCGGGATCGGCTCGGCCCTACGGCCCTCACCCAACCCGCCGCCCAGATCGGGGCGATTGAGCGGGCTCTGGTGCCCCTGCGGCGCGCGGTGTATCAGCCGCCCCGCTCCACGGACATCCTGCTGCGGGAGTTCATCGCCGCCGGGCCCAATGACGGTGATGTGGCGATGGTCTACGAGAGCGCGGCCCTGGCCCGCTGGGCCGAGGCCCTCCAGCGCCAGGGGCAGCCGTACCGCATCCTGTATCCCAATCCCACCTTCGAAACCGTGCTGACGGCGGTGGTGATGGACGGTTCCGCCGAGGGAAGTGCCGCCGATGGGGAGCGCTTTGTGGCCTTCCTTCGCCAGGGGGAGCAGCAGTTGCAGTTGCGGCGTTGGGGGTACCGGCCCGCCCAGGGACCCCTGCCCCAGGCGGCCCTTGCCGGGACCCCCTGGGGTCTGGTGCGCTCGGGTGTCCTCAGCGATCCAGGAGCGGGGCGGCTGCCACCGCCCTCGGCCCCCATTCAGGCGGAACTGCTGCGGGGGTGGCAGCGGGCCGAAGCGGGCTCCGGTTAAAAGAGATCCAGGCCCAGCTGGCCCGCATAGGCGCCCCGGCCCCCGACACAGGCCGCACCGCAGCGGCCCCCCAAGTCCAGCGCCCGCTTCAGGTCCCAGCCCGCCGCCAGGGCGGTGGTGAGGCCGGCGGCGAAGGAGTCCCCGGCTCCGTAGGTGTCGCCATCCCCTTGGGCCGGTGCTCCGGTGGGGAGCTGGGGGGCGGCAAAGCGGCCGCCGGGCCAGGTGAAACCGCCCCGGGCCCCCTCCGTGCCGACATAGACCCCCGGGCAAGGATCCAGATCCCCGGGTGCGTAGACCTCGCCCTGGTCGGTGGCGCTGCCCACGAGGGCATCGAGGGGCACTCCGGCGGAGCGCAGCAGTGGCAGGCCCACCCGGGGGGTGGCCGCCAGCACCCGGGCTGACCGGGCCAGCCGCAGGGCATCCCGATCGGCGGCGGTGACGAACACGCCGTCGCAGTCGGCGAGACGCCCCCAGGGCAGGTCATCGCTGGCGCAGGGGCTCAGCCGCTCGCCGAAGACGGTGATCGTGCGCTCGCCCGTGCCGTCGATGAAGGTGATCGCCCGGCGGGTGGGGGCGTCGCGCCAGGCGATGTGGAGGCGCAGACCCCTGGACTCCAGCTCCTGGGCGCAGCGCTCCCCCAGCCGATCGCGGCCGAGGGCGGTGAAGAATTCGGCCCCGCCCGCCAGACGGGCCATCTGGGCCGCCACCACGGCGCCTCCCCCCGCCGCCTGCTCCAGCAGATCGCTGGCGCGGAGGATTTCCCCAGGCCGCGGCAGGGAGGGCACCCGCAGAAAGGTGACCCACTCCACATGGCCCACCACCGCAAGTTGCAGGGGATCGGCGGTGGCCATCAACGGGCGTTACCGGGGCTAGAACGAAACCAGAGACAAGGGTGCATGGGATGGGCCACGGCAAGCACAGGGGGGGGCGCCACCCGTCCCGCCCCCCCGGTTCCGGGTTGGTTGGCGAGTCTGCGGCGGCGACAGGGGGCGCAGCTGAACGGATCCATCGCAACACGGCGGCCCATTGGCGCACCCTGATCGACGATCCCGACCATCCCGGCCAGCGGGTGGAGCTGCAGGCCTACGAGCATCGCCAGCGGGCCCGCTCCCATCGGTTGGAGTTGGGGCCGGTTCCGGCCGAGCCCTGGACTCATGGGCCCTCCGATGAGCGGTAGACGAGCACGGGAATGGTGCTGTGGGTGAGCACCCGCTGGGTTTCACTGCCGAGAAGAAAAGCTGCCAGACCCCGGTGGCCGTGGGAGGCCATGAAGATCAGATCGCAACCGTTGCCGGTGGCGGTGTCGATGATCGCCTCGTAGATCACGCTGCTCACGAGGGTTTCGCCAGTGCAGGGAACGCCGACCGCCTCGGCCTTGGCCCTGGCCTCCTCAAGCACGTGGGCGGCGAAGACCTTGTTGGAGCGCACGATCTCCTCGTTCCAGCCCGGGTTGATCACCACCCCATCGCCATAGAGCGCCACATTGCCGGGTCCGAAAACCTCCGGTTGCACATACAGAAAGGTGATGCGGGCTCCCCCTTCGCGGGCGAAGGACACGGCCCGGTCGACGGTTTGCTCGGAGAGGGTGGACCCGTCGGTGGGCACCAGCAGATGGCGGAACATGGGCGAGCCAGATGGTGGCCTCCAGGCTAGGGACGGCCCTCCAGCAGGTTCAGGTCCTGAAACTGGGGCACCAGCCAGAGGGGGATGCCGTCCCTGTCCCAGTTCCAGTAGGCACCCCGCCCGAGGTACACCGGCTCCCGGGCCAGATAGGCCTGAACCAGGGCCGCCAGTTCGAGCTGCTGCAACGCATCTTCCCGGTTCACCTGGCGCAGGCGCGCTGCGGGGGTGCCCTTCACCACGGTTTTGGAGAAGCGCTGCACGAACATGGTTGGGCTTCCCGGCTGGGCCACGTTATCGGCATGTCAGATTCGGCGCCCGTCCGTTCGTTACCGGAGGCATGAGCAAGATCCTGCTGCTCCTGCTGATTGTCGGGGGGGTCTTGGGCCTGCACAAAGGCATCCTCAAGATCGATTGGTCCGTGCTGGCGAAGGATGTGGGCTTGCCATTCACGGTGGGGCCCCTGAAGTTGATCACGCCGGTCTGCCCAGGTCCAAAGGAGGGTGCCGGTGGGAGGCCCTGAGGGGCGTGCCCTGGCGAATGGCCCATGCTCAAGATGATGAGCTGCCACCCATGCTTCAAGATCAAATTTGAGCTTGTGATGCTGTCCCGATGGGCCAGAATCTCCCTGCCGTAGGCAAGGATCGGCCCCCGGGGATTCGACCGGGTGGCTTAGGCGCCATCCTCCAGCAGTTGGCTTTCCACCTCCTCCGTCAGTCCGCAATCGGAGTAGGCCGATGCAGCAGGCAGGCGGAGTTCCCGTAGCCATTCGATCAGAAACCGCCGGTCCATCATGGCCACCGCTACTTCCTGGAAGTCGGAGTATTCGATTTCCTTGTGATGGATCACCTGTTGCAGCTCCTCCAGTTCGCGGCAGATGGCCCGGTAGAGGCTGTAATCCCTGCTGTTGAGTTGGGATAACTGCCGTCGTTGAGGAAGTGGCATGGGCGAGAATCTCCTACTTCAAGCTACTCAAGGGTGCCTCTTAAAGATCGGAGATCGGGCCACCGGCCCCTGGGGGGTCCCAGGCGCCGGTTGGCCATGGCTTCACCACATGCCGCGGACGGGGTTCAGGGGCGCCGCTCCTGTGGTCTTTGTGAGGGCCGGCGCATTGGCCACCTGGTTCGCCTGGATGCAGGCGGGCAGGAACACATACCAGCTCAGCAACGAGGTGCACTGGGCTTCGCCGACGCAGCGGCCTTCGGCACAGATGTTCTGCTTGCCGTCATAGGTGTTGCAGGTGTGGGCCAGCCGGTAATCCACCGGCAGGTTGGCCATGATGTCCAGTGAGGAGATCGTGCCATCGGCTGCGGCACCGATGATCGCCCCCCGCAGGGACTCCACCGCGTAGGTGGACTGGGTCCAGTAGGGGAAGTAGCTGCGGGAAGCATTCTTGAGGAACTTGATGCCAGCGTCGGAATAGAGATAGGTGGCGACGTTGGCCACATCAACGCTGTAGGTCTTGGCGAGACCTGCCCGCAACTCACTGGCCGTCCAACCGGAACGGGAAATGCCATCGGAGAGGCCCCGGTCGGTCACTTCACCGGTGTTCACGAAGCTGTTGATCGCGGCCAGATCGGTGGACCAGACGGCGCCACCGGAATTCCAGCGGATCGTGTTTTTGTTGTTGTCGTTGCCAAGGTCGTAGGCCGACGCGGGCATGGCCGTTGCGACCACACTGGCCCCCACCAAGAGGCCGACCGCAAGATACTTGAACATGGCCTTTGTCCCTTACTTCACCTCAACGCTAATCAGGTGTGATGGGTTTGATTGCACACGATCACCGTTGAGGCGTCTCGCAAATCTTTCGATTTGATTCGCGCCGTTGTTCTGCCACTCATGTGCTGTTTTTACTGTCGATGTGGCAGATCCGTTTACTCTTGAGCGCTGGCGAACCAGGGGTGCTGCCTCGGGCTCAGCGCGGGGAGGTCCAGTCCTGGAACCATTGGCGTCGCCACAGCCAGTACACCTGGATCAAGGCGATGAGTGCCATCAATCCCATGGCATAGGCATAACCGTAATGCCATTTCAATTCGGGCATGTTTTCGAAGTTCATGCCATACACCCCCGCGATGAAGGTCAGCGGCGCAAAGACGCTGGTGAGAATGGTCAGCGTCTTCATCACCTGGTTCATCCGATTGCCCACGCTGGCCGCATAGGACTGGGTGATGGCATCGCACTGATGGCGCAGCAGTTCACAGTTCTCGAACAGCAGATCCACCAGTTCCCCCATGTCCTGGAAGCCGAGGGTGGCCTCCCGGCCCAGGAGATCCTGGCGTTGGCGCAGCAGCACCCGGATCTGATGGCGCAGGGGCCAGATCTGGCCGCGAATCGTGAGCAGGTTGCTGCGGTACTGGAAGGTGCGCTGCAGCAGCCGGGGTTTGGGTTCCCGCAGCGCCGCCTCCTCCAGGGCGCTGAGCCGGTTGGCGATCTGCTCAAGGATGGGGAACAGCTCGTCGAGGATCTCGTCGATCAGGAAGTGGAGGATGTCGTCGAGGTCGCGCAGCTCCACGGCACCTGCCTGGGATTCGAGCCAGTGGGTGAGCTCCGGGAACGCCTCTCCGACCGGTGCCTCCTCGAAGCTGACCAACAGGCCGGGCAGCAGCAACGCCCCCACCTGGGAGCTGATCAGGTGGGCGGGATCACGGGCGAAACTGAAGCGGTGCAGCACCACCAGCAGCGCCTCGCCGAGGGAATCCGCCCGCGGCCGCTGGGGCACCTCCATCAGGGGGGGCAGCAGCAGGCGCGGCACCGCCAATGGTTCGAGCATGGCCCCAATCAGCCGGGGGTCGCTCAGGCCCATCACCCGCAGCCAGAGGGGATGACCGCTGCGCCTCAGGTCCTCCAGCTCCCCGGGATCGACCACGGGCTGCAGCCGTGGTCCCGCCGGTTCGAACACCACCACACTGAATTGGCTGGGCCGGCGTCCCCCGTGCACATACAGCGCGGCGGGGATGGCGCCAGGTCGCTCCTCCAGCCGGTTGGAGCGGAGGGCACCTGGTGTGGGTCGCAACAAGGAGACTCCCGCGGGATCCGGCCATGGGCCATCTCAGGCCAGGGGTTGCTTTCCTGCCTGTCGCGCAGGCGACATGGGCTCAGGGGGTTGGTCGGCGCAACTGGGCCTTGGCCACCTGCACGTAGGCCAGGAAGGCGTCGTATTTGTTGTCGAACTCCCCCAGGGACTCGCGGTTGCCGTTGATCAGGATGCGGGCCCGGAAGCGGCCGTTCTGGGGGTTCAGCGTCACCCCCTTGAAGCCCGTGGACTGGTTGGCGGCGGGAATCCTTCGACGCCCGGTGGACGCCGTGCCGCCGACCCGAAGGTTGTTGATGCGGTGGTCGTCGCGGTTGCCGTTGATTGGCGTGATCTCCCGGTTGGCAGGGTCAACCCCATGGTGCAGGCACCAGATGATGCGGGTCAGGGCATAGCGCTGACCGTCGATCACCACCTGCCATCGGCCGCCAGTGTCCTTGGCGCCGGCCCGCTCTCCCGCGCGGATGCGACTCCGCGGCGGGAGGCTGTCGGTCCATCGGCAGATGCCGCTGCGGGCGTCATAGGCCAGGCGCTGGCGCAGATAGTCCGCCGGTGGTAGCCGCTTGTGGTTCGCCATGGGCCAGACCCCGAGCCCAGCCAACTTTACGGGGGTGACGATCGATCGCGCTGGTCAGCCCCGGCCCGCCACCAGCTCCTTGGGTTCCGCTTCGCCCCTGTGCTCACGGGCCCAGAGCAGCTGGGCTTCCACCTGCTGGCGCACCAGTTGGCGGTACTCGAGGAAGTGCTCATGGATCACGAGCAGGCGCAGGAAGGGGGCCAACTGCCCGGGCCGTTGCAGCGCCAGGCCCAACAGCACCCGCCAGAAATGGCCGGCGTCGGGATCCCGTAGACCCCGCCGGGCGATCAGGCCGGCGACGCCGATCAGCTCGGCGGGCCTGCGGCCGTGGAGCCCCAGGTCGTGCCAGCGCGGCCGCAACCCCTTCCAGCGGGGAGCCCCGAGTTTGCGGCAATAGCGGTCGATTCGATCCAGGAAGGCCCTGGGTTCGTAGAGCGCATCGAAGGCCGCCATGAACTCTCCGCCGATGGCCTCGATCGCTCGGGTGGGCCGGAAGTTGAGCAGGTGGGTCTGCACCCCCCGATCAAAGTCGTTGTCAAGGTCCATCAGCCGGCCTTCCCGCTGCAGCCGGTGCCATAGGGCCGTGTTGGGCAGGGCCTGCAACACCCCCAGCATGGCGATCGGTATTCCCGTGCGCTCGACGAAGGCCACGATGCGATCCCCCGCCCCCGCCGCCTCGCCGTCAAAGCCCAGGATGAAGCCTGCCATCACCTCCAGTCCGTGGGCGGTGATGGTGTCCACCGCCTCCTCCAGGGGATGGCGGGTGTTCTGAATTTTATGGGCCGAGGCAAGGCTGGCTTCGTCCGGGGTTTCGATGCCCAGGAACACGCGCTCGAACCGGCAGGCGGCCATCAGCTCCAACAGCTCGAGGTCACTGGCCAGGTCGACGGAGGCTTCGGTGATCAGGCCAAAGGGGAAGTTGTGATCGACTTGCCAGGTGAGCAGGGGCGGCAGCAGGCGTTTGACATTGCGCTTGTTGCCGATGAAGTTGTCATCGACGAGAAAGAGACTTCCCCGCCAGCCGAGGGCATACAGCCGATCAAACTCGGCCAGCAGCTGCTCCGCTTCCTTGGTGCGGGGCTTGCGCCCATAGAGCACGATGATGTCGCAGAACTCGCATTGGAACGGGCAACCCCGCGAGAACTGGACGGCCATGGCGTCGTAGGCGTCCAGCTCCAGCAGATCGAAGCGGGGAATCGGCGAGCTGGTGAGGTCGGGCCGCACCTCTCCGGCGCGGTAGAGGCCCCTGCTCTCGCCCCGCCCCACGGCCGCCACGAAAAGGGGGATCGTGATTTCCCCTTCATCGAGGATCAAATGGTCGGCGGCCGCCAGTTCGGGTGCCTCGGGGGTGGAGCTGGCGAAGGGTCCCCCCACCGCCACGGGCACACCATGGGTCCGGGCCCGGCTGATCTGTAGGGCCAGATCGCGCCTCTGAACCAGCATGGCCGAGAGAATCACCAGATCCGCCCAGGCCCAGTTCTCCTCGGCCACCTCGCGCACGTTGACGTCCACCAGCCGCAGGTTCCAGCTCGCGGGCAGCAGCGCCGCCACGGTGATCAGGCCCAGGGGCGGCAGCAGCACCTTGCGGCCCACCCGCTCAAGCGCCCGGTTGAAGCTCCAGAAGGTCTGGGGAAATCGGGGGTAGATGAGCAGTACGTTCATGGCGACACCACGCCCATGGCAGGAGATGTTTCCGGGCGAATGCCTGGAGGGCCCATCACCCCAGATCCGGGCTGGTCAGAGGGGTTCGCGACGGGCCCGTTTGGATGCGTCGGTGGGCAGCGGGTGGGAGGTGCCCATGCCGGAGCGATGGGGAAGGCAGAGGCTTGCCAGGATCCTGCTGCGCCAGAATTTGTGCCTACGGCCATGGTTTTTTGTGTCGTTTCTTCTTCCTGAGGACGCTGCCAAATGCCTGCCACGCCTCGCCATTTCCTTCACTGTGAAGCGATGCCTGTTGGTTGAAGGCCAACCCTGTGCCGCTGATGTGCCGCACGACCAGGGACCGTTCTCTCATTAGCATCAGATCACCTGCGCCCGTTCACGTTTCGGCTGCTGAACGTGCAGTCGATTGCGTGGGCTATGCCCTGGTAATTGATTGTATTGGAGCAGCAAAATGCGCATTGCCCAGATTGCTCCACTCGATGAAAGTGTGCCACCCAGGTGTTATGGAGGCACCGAGCGTGTGGTTCATTACCTCACCGAGGAGTTGGTCCGTCGTGGCCACGAAGTGGTGCTGTTTGCCAGTGGCGATTCGCTCACCAGTGCCGAACTGTTCGCCTGCGTACCTGAGGCCCTGCGCCGCTCCGGTTACCAGGGTGACCGCAGCGTGCCGTCGCTGATTCAGCTCGACCACGTGGCCGACCAGCTGCACCGCTTTGACATTCTCCACTTCCATACCGGCCACGGCCACTACCCCCTCACGGCCCGCCTCGATCGCCCCCACCTGACCACCATGCACGGGCCTCTGGCGGCACCGGAAATGGCGGCGTTGCATCGCCATTTCGACCAGGTGCCGTTGGTGTCGATCTCCGATGCCCAGCGGCTGCCGTTGCCCCAGGCCCACTGGATCGGCACCATTCACCACGGGCTACCGGCCCACCTCTACCGCTTCGAGCCCAACCCCGGCGACTATCTCGCCTTCGTGGGCCGGGTATCCCCTGAGAAACGGCTCGATCGCGCCATCGCCATTGCCGTCCAGGCGGGGTTGCCCCTGAAGGTGGCGGCCAAGGTGGATGCGGTCGACAACGCCTATTTCCAGTCGGTGATTGAGCCGCTGTTGCAAAGCCACCCCGAGGTGGAGTTCATCGGTGAAGTGGACGACGCCGGTAAACAGGAGCTCCTGGGCGGGGCCCTGGCCCTGCTCTTCCCGATCGACTGGCCGGAGCCCTTTGGTCTGGTGATGATCGAAGCCAACGCCTGTGGAACTCCGGTGATCGCCTGGCGCAATGGCTCCACGCCGGAGGTGATCCGCAACGGCACCAATGGGGTGCTTGTGGATTCGATCGAGGCGGCGGTGGAGGCGGTGCGTGGGATTGATCAGCTGTCGCGCCAGCGGGTTCGTGCCGACTTCGACGAGCGCTTCAGCGTCGAGCGCCAGGCCAATGCCTATGAGCAGCTGTATCACTGGTTGATTCAGCACCACCGTTCCAGCATCCGCTCCGAATCCAGGATCCTTTCGTCCCTGCTCCATGCGGCCTGATCAGCTGCCCCCCTTCGTGCTCAAGGATGGGGAGACCTTCGCCATGCTCGACCGTCGGGGTGAGATCTGCCCCTCCAGCCATCCCGATTCGGGTGTGTTCCACAGGGGCATGCGTCATGTCAGCCGACTGGAGCTGTCCATGTGGGGGGATGCCGTCACGGTGCTCTCCTCCACCGAGCGGGAGGAGATGGGGCTGCACGTCAGCCACCTCAGCAACGATGGGATCGCAGCAGGTTCTCCCCCTGCCGGCACGGTGCACCTGGAGCGCAGCACCGTGCTCACCCCCACGGCCCTGCTGCAACAGTTCTGTTTCACCAGCTATGCCTCGGGCTCGGTGACGGTGCCGATGGACCTGCAGGTCGATGCCGATTTCCGTGACATCTTCGAGGTGCGAGGGCACCATCGCAGTCGCCGTGGCACCCGTGTGCATGGCAGCACCTCGGAGCGGCTGGAGGTGGTGTACCGCGGGCTGGATGGGGAGGATCGCTGCACGGCCCTGCGGCTGGGGGTGCCGTTGCTGGAGGTGTCGGAGACCCGGGTGCATTTTGCCCTCGATCTCGAGCCCCGCTGCACGCGTCGCTTCTGCCTGCAGCTCGATTTCCATCCCCATGGTGGACCGGAGCTCACGCCCCAGGAGGCCTTCGAGGCGGCGCTGGTGGCCACCATCGAGCGCTTCCGGCTCAACCGGATGCTGACCGCCTCGATCAGCAGCAACAATTCGGCCTTCAACAGCTGGGTGGCCCGCTCCACCTCCGATGTCCACCTGCTCTCCAGCCAGCTGGACCATGGCCTCTATCCCTACGCAGGCGTTCCCTGGTTCAGTTGTCCGTTCGGCCGTGACGGGCTGATCACCGCCCGCCAGATGCTGCTGGTGGAGCCCCGCCTGGCCCGGGGGGTGCTCGGGTTCCTGGCGGATCAGCAGGCCCGCCACGAAGATCCCTTTAGTGATGCCGAAACGGGCAAGATTCTCCATGAGGCCCGGCTGGGGGAGATGGCGGCCCTTGGAGAGGTGCCTTTCGGCCGTTATTACGGCAGTGTCGATGCCACGCCCCTGTTTCTGATCCTCGCGGGTGACTACCTCCTGCGCAGCGACGATCGGGACTTCATCGACAGCCTGAGGCCCTCCCTCGCCAGTGCCATGGCCTGGATTCGCATGGCGGAGGCCCGCAGTCCCGATGGCTTCCTGCGCTACCTCTGCGCCGCCCAGGGTGGTCTGCGCAACCAGGGCTGGAAGGACAGCGACGATGCCGTACACCATGCCGATGGTCGGCTGGCGGAGGGCTCTATCGCCCTGTGTGAGGTGCAGGCCTATTCCTACGGTGCCCGCCATTCCATGGCCGCCATCGAAGAGCGCTTTGGCAGGAGCGACGAAGCAGAACGGCTGCGGGAGGAGGCCCGCCAGCTGCGCCGTCGATTCCATGACGCCTACTGGTGCGAGTCGATCGGCAGCTATGCCCTGGCCCTTGATGGCGTCGGGGATCCCTGTGTGGTGAGGGCTTCGAATGCGGGACACTGCCTCTGGACCGGCATTGCCAGTCGCTCTGCAGCCGGGTCGATCGCCCGGCAACTGCTGGCCCCCACCAGCTTCAGCGGTTGGGGGGTGCGCACCCTCGATGAACGGGAGGTGCGTTACAACCCGATGAGTTACCACAACGGCTCCGTTTGGCCCCATGACAACGCCCTCATCGGTCTTGGGCTGGCCCGCTACGGCTACCGGGGCGAGGCGATGCGGGTGATCACAGGTTTGTTCGAGACGGCCTGCGCCATGCCCCAGTACCGATTGCCGGAGCTGTTCTGCGGCTTCGCTCGCCGGGAGGATGAGGAGCCCACCCACTACCCCGTGGCCTGCAGTCCCCAGGCCTGGGCCAGTGGGGCGGTGTTCGGCCTGCTCGAGTCGATCACCGGCATGGGTATTGGCCGTGACCGTGGGAGTGGCCGCGTACAGGTGATGTTCCGCAATCCCGTGCTGCCCAAGGGAATCGATGTACTCGAGATCTCCGGGCTGCGCCTTGGGGAGGAAGAGATTGACCTGCAACTGCACCGCAGCGACCACGACACCGGCGTTCTTGTTCGCCGTCGGACCTCGGGCGTGGATGTGATGATCTGCAAGTAAGAGCGGCGATGGTCTGTAGAAACCAACCGCTGGGCTGAGTTCTGCCGAGTCAGGTGCGCCATTGTGCGGGTAATCCAGCCAGGGAGAACACTCCTTCGCATCGATTCTCTGCCGACCTACGGCGAGCCCCAAGGGCACTGCGCATAAAAAAGCACGGCTGGGTTCAGCAGCCGTGCTTCAGGAGTCTTGACGTGGTCGCCGCGACCATGGAGTGAACCTTCAGAACCGCTGGTGTTTGCCAGAGGGGCAACAAAGCCCCTCATCGGCCCTGCTGGGGGAGAGGCTCAGTAGCGGTTGCCGCCGCCGCCACCGCCGTAGCCGCCGCCACCACCGCCGCCGCCATAGCCGCCACCGCCACCGCGGTTGCCACCGCCACCGCCGCCGGTGCGGGGCTCGGCTTTGTTCACCCGGATGTTGCGGCCCATCCACTCCACGTTCTGGAGATCGTCGATGGCCTTGCTCTCTTCGGCTTCAACGGCCATTTCCACAAAGGCGAAACCGCGCTTGCGGCCGGTTTCCCGGTCGAGGGGCAGGCTGCAGGTGCGCACCTGTCCATAGGTAGCGAACAGTTGCTGGAGGTCTTCCACTTCGGCGTCGAAGGAAAGGTTGCCTACGTAAATCGTCATGAACTCAAGAAAACTATGAATCGATTCGTCGATGGCCCTGAAGAAAGTGGTCAGCTCGCTTGAAGAGAAATCTATGAACCAGCTTCAACCTAGTGCACCTTCGCGCCACCGGTTGGTTCGGTTCCCCCCGGGGGCGCGGCACTGGGTGACGTGTCGGCTTCCAGGCCCCGCAGATCCGGATGCGCCTGGAATCCGCCCCAGGGCCTGAACGGGCCTCCAGGGTCACCACCACCGCAGGCCCGACTCCGGAGCGGTGTCGGTGCGGACACCAGCACATGGTGGGCTTGTGCGTCAAAGGGATTGCAAGCAACCGTTACATTTGAAGCAGTTGCCTAGGCGTTTCTGCTCACTGTGCTGCCCGTCCTGGGGGGGGCTGCCGTTCTCCGCAGTGCAGCCCACTGCAATTGATGTTTCCCCACCCGTCCGACGTCCTGTTCCTTCGCACTCGATCCGCCATGACTCTCGAATCAGGCACCTTTGTGCAACTGGCCGGCAAGCCCGACGGCACCTATCAGGTGGTCAGTGTTGACGACAGCTCGGAATCCGCCTGGGTGCGCCGTTGGCCATTGGGCCGGGACGGCTCACCCCCGTTTTCGGTTCCCTTGCAGCAGATCACTTCGGTGGAACTGGCTTCGCGCTAAGCAGCTCCCAGGTTGCTTGATTCCAGGTCTGCGGGTGAAACGGCCTGCGTTTTGGCTCGTTAAAACTTGGAATAGCCTTAGCCAGGCCGGTTTTGTTCGCTTGTTTGGATCCTCATGGGGGGCTGAGAGGGTTGATTCTGGTACGGGGAATTAATTCTTCTCTGTCGCCTGGGATCATGGCCTGACGAGCCACACTTGTGCCAAACGATAGGAAGCTGGTTCTGAGAAAATCTATCGTGAGTCGAGCCGATTCTTCCTGGTTTGTGTATACCTTTTAGGCTCCATTGGGCAAGGCCTATCCAAGCCTCGATCTTCCAGATCAGTGCCGCATGAAACCAATGGGGTCTTGCTTTTCCACTGCAAGGGCTCAAGTGGAAAAGATGCGGGATGCCTTGCAAGGCAAGGACTGATTTGGCCGGGCAATCTGGCCCTCACTATCCAAGCCGACCAGTCGCCATAAGCCGGGCCCTTCTGCGCTAGATAACATGCTACAATAGCATAACCGAAACAGGGACACGGCTCCGCCTCTCCTATCCGATGCTTAGGCAACTCTTTGGCGATCTTCTAAAAGGGTCAAGTCGCCAGGATCGTGATAATGATGATCCACGCAGAAAGTTTAAGCGCAAGATCATCCATTCCAGTCCGCCGAAGGGCGAGCTCCTGTCTTCTAAGGGGCGAATCTGTTACGTCACCTTGTGGGACGTGAGCAAAGGGGGGGTCTGCGTTGTGGCGGGCATCAGATTGACCAATCTCGAGTCTACGGACGAGCTTCTGACGCTCTCGTTGAACAAGTCCTTTGCAACTGAAAAGATTGAATTTATGGTAAAAGTAAGATGGGAAAAAGTGGATTCGGGCAGTACATACATTGGCCTGCAGTTTAGAGGTCCTCTTCTGCCTCCTAAGGCGTTCCTGCAAAAGTATTGCCCCGCTGAGTGAGTGATATAGGCGCTGGCGGGCAAAGGTTCGACGATAGTTTTGTCTCTATTCTCGATTTTGGTTGAAAACTTGGCTGAATCTCCCGCGAGTACGGCTTCTCGAGCAAGTCGACCTTCCCGGTCGCACACCTCCTGGGCCAGTCCCCCCAGGCGATGACCCGTCGGCCCTGGCTGCACTGCCAGGCGCTGCAGTTGAGACGCCGGTCCCATCTGCGCTGCGGCCCCTGTGTTGGCGATGGCTAGCTCCACTCTCACGAGGTGCTTGTCGAACAGCTGTGTCGCATTGGCTCCCACCTGGAGAGCAGTTTGGTGGCGACCCGTTTGGTTTCCTTACCCCACAAGGTGCGTCTAAGAGCGCCCTAGCAGCGAGGTGGGCAGGCCGCTTGTGGTCTGCTCGTCAAACCATGGGCCTCCCTTCGCGTGGCTGCTACCCGTAGAGGGGTGCCAACGCGACCAAGGATGTGAAGCGAGGGAAGCTGTGCCCGTAACGGGGATCAGATTAGCCTGCAGTGGTATCAACTGGCTCCCCTTCTCAGCTCATCCAACCATGGCAGATGGAGCTATCTACATACCCCCAAAGGTATGGACGTGGACGAAGGCCAACGGCGGAATTTTTGCTTCCATTAACCGCCCGATCGCAGGCGCGACCCATGAACAGGAGCTGCCAATCGGCCGCCACCCGTTCCAGCTCTACTCCCTGGCCACTCCGAATGGAGTGAAAGTCACAATCCTGCTGGAGGAGCTGCTGGAACTGGGCCATTCCGGCGCCGAATACGATGCCTGGCTGATCAAGATTCGCGAGGGTGATCAATTCGGCTCTGGGTTTGTTGCCATCAACCCAAACTCCAAGATTCCTGCCTTGCTCGACCGCACAGGGCCCAAACCGATCCGTGTTTTTGAGTCGGGATCGATCCTGCTTTATTTGGCCGAAAAGTTCGATGCCTTTCTCCCGAAGGACATACCAGCTCGCACCGAAACCATGAACTGGTTGTTCTGGCAGATGGGTAGTGCGCCCTATCTGGGGGGTGGCTTTGGCCATTTCTATACCTACGCCCCCACCAAGATCGCCTATGCGATTGATCGATTTGCCATGGAGGTTAAAAGGCAGCTGGACGTTTTGGACCGTCGCCTTGCCGAGAGCTCCTATCTGGCTGGAGATGACTACACGATCGCCGATATTGCCGTTTTCCCCTGGTATGGCGGCTTGGTTAAGGGCTGGACCTACGGCGCTGCCGAGTTCCTGAGCGTGCAGGAGTATCGACATGTTCAGCGCTGGGCCGACGCCCTCCTGGAACGACCGGCCGTGAAACGGGGGCGGATGGTCAATCGAACGTTTGGCGATCCTTCTGAACACCTGGCCGAGCGCCATGGGGCCAGTGACTTCCACTCCATACCCCTGGCGAAGGTGAATCCGGATGACTCGTCCTCAAGCCCAGCCGATTGACCCCGTCCGGTGTTGGCAACAATTCCAGCCAGGTCTCCACCGGCATGGGATCTCACACCCAAGGATGTGGTCTCTCCCGTTTGGTGAGCACCCCTAGATCACCGCGTCATCGGCCAGCGTTGTGTTCTTCTCGATCACCACGATGCCGCTGCGAATGGTGAATCCCAGCTCACTGCGATCAGCTTCCTGCACCCGATCCTTGTTGATCACCTGCACGTTGGCGCCGATGCGCACATTTTTGTCGAGAATCGCTCGCTTCACCACGGATCCAGCCCCAATCCCGAGCGGCACACCACCGCGTGAGCGCACTAGAGCGCGCTCAGCCTCCGATTCATAACGATCGGCTCCCATGGCCAGCGTGTCCTCCAGCACAGCGCCCTCCTCCACCCGTAACCGCAAACCCAGCACGCAGTGCTCAATCAGACACCGATCCAGCAGGCAGCCCTCGCTGAGCACCGAGCGGTGAACCCGAGCCTCCCGAATCTGGCTGGGCGGTAGATAGCGCGACCGGGTGTAGATCGGGGCCTGTTCGTCGTAGAAGCTGAAGGCAGGCTGCTCATCGGCCAGGGCAAGGTTGGCGTCGTAGAAGGCCTTGATGGTGCCGATGTCTTCCCAGTAGGCATCGAACAGATAGCTCTGCAGCGATAGCCCACTGCCCAGGGCGGCTGGAATGATTTCCTGGCCGAAGTCCGTGGCCTGCGGGTAACTGGAGAGAAGGTTGAACAGGGTGTCCCGCTCGAACACATAGATGCCCATCGAGGCCAGAAACGGTCGGCGTTCCGCTTCGCTGGCCGACAGGCCCAGTGCCCCGGTGTCGACCCGCATCGCCTCGAGGGCCTCCCCCTTGGGCTTCTCTCGGAACTCCCGTATTCGTCCGGCTGCATCGGTGCGCATCAGGCCAAACCCCTCTGCCGCTGAGCTGTCCACCGGCAATGCCGCCACGGTCAGCGCGGCACCGCTGGCCCGATGGGCCGCCACGAAGGCCGCGTAATCCATGCGGTAGAGCTGATCACCGGAGAGGATCAGCACCTGATCCACATCCCAGGCTTCGAACAGTTCGCGGTATTGGCGTACCGCATCGGCGGTGCCTTCGAACCAGCTCGGGCTGTCGGGGGTCTGCTGGGCCGCCAGCACCTCCACGAAACCGCTGCTGAAACCGGAGGAGAGGTTGTAGGTGATGCTGAGGTGGCGGTTGAGCGACTGACTGTTGAACTGGGTGAGGGCGTAGATCTTGAGGATCCCGGAGTTGATGCAGTTGCTGATCGGGATGTCAATCAGCCGGTATTTGCCACCCAGCGGTACTGCCGGTTTGGCACGGGTGAGGGTAAGGGGCTGTAGGCGGGTGCCGGCCCCGCCCCCAAGGATGATCGCCAGAACACGCTTCACGCGCTGATTTCCCGCTTGAGGTGGAAATAGAGGTGGTTGGGATCCTTGTAATGCCTTGGCAGGCAGTGATGCAGCTTCTCGAGGCGATGCCAGCAAACGCTCCGCTGGATCTGCTCGATGGATTTCTCCTCCCGGATCAGGATGCGCAGGGCCTTGCAATACAGCGGAAAACTAGCTTCCAGTTCGCCGATCGTAAGGGCGGCGGTGAAGGTTGCCTGGCCCATGGCAGCCACGTTTCGAACGCTCCGAATCTTCGACCAGCCGCCCGGTTGGGAGAAGCCCCCGCTTGGGGGCAATTCACCCTCAGACGCCCTGGGTCGACGAGAAGGCATAGCGGGTGTGGAGCCTCGTGTTGGCGCCGGGGCGCAGCTCGAGTTTGCGGTCGCCGCTCAGCAGGGCTTGCCGCGGTGCGCTCCAGGGTTCGATGCACACCATCGCCCGCGGAGGCTCCGTCCAGAGCACCACCAGATCAAGGGGGTGACTCAGCTGCAGTTCGAGGCTGGTGCCGGCGGCCCCATCCACCAGCCGCACCGTCCCCGTGGGCCGCACCAGCAAATCGATGCCATCGGCCAGCCTCTCCATCTGATCCGCCGTGGAGGCCTCCTCCATGGTGAGGTGGTCGAGGCACCGGTCCGGCAACCCTTCGAAGGTCACGCTCTCCAGGCTGGAGAGGTTGAAGTAGGGGTGCAACCCGAAGCTGAAGGGCATCGTGTGGTCGCCCCTGTTTTCCACGATGGTGCTGATCTCCAGTGCCCCGGGTGCCAACCGCACCTCCATGGTGAGCAGGAACTTGAACGGGTAGGCCTTCAACGTCTCCTCGGTGTCGGCCAACTGCAGCTGTACGCCCGCTCCATCCGCCAGGGCCTCCAGCCGCCAGGGCAGCTGGCGCGCAAAGCCGTGCTGGCCGAGGGTGAACACACCCTGGGGCAGGGGCAGCCGGTTGTCCGGCAACCCTCCGGTGATCGGAAAGAGCACCGGAAAGCCTCCCCGCACCGATTGGGCAGGGTCGAGAAAGCGCTCGAGATCGAGGTAAACGACTTCATGGCCAGCGCAACGCCAGCCGCTGATCAGCCCCCCGCGTTCGGGCACGACCCGCAGGAGATCACCGCTGACGGGATCACTGAACTCCCAGTGGGGATAGGGCGTTTGCCGCTGAATCAGGGTCATGGAAGGGCCTTCCGGGCCGACAGCTGACTCAATCTGCTGCAACGGGCTGGGAAGGGATGCCCCCAACTGGGAACAGTGGTTAATCGGGAACAGTGGCTCTGCTCAGATCTGAACCATGCCGCAGCGCATTCCCTTCAGCACAGCCTGCAGCCGGTTGTGCACGTTGAGGGTTTGCAGGAGCCGCTTGGTGTAGGTGTGGGCGGTTTCGTTGCTCACCACAAGACGCTTGGCGATCTCCCGGTCGCTGAGGCCACTGGCCAGCAGGTCGAGAACTTCATACTCCCGGGGGGGGAGCCGGGGACAGCTCAGGTAGGGCAGGACGCCCGTCCGCAGGGAGGGACTGCGGTAAGAGTGCCCGCCAAGCACGGCCATCACGGCGGCCCGCAGGGGCTGCTGATCGTCCACAAAGTCCGCCTCGGCCACCACGGCTTCCAGCCAGGGTGCCTCATTGCACTCCGCAGGAATCGCATCCCCCAGCGCCAGAATCACGGAGTGGAGCTTGGGATGGAGCTGGCGGGCCTCTCGAACCAGATCGAAGCCATTGCCGCTTTCCAGGAAATCTGTGCAGACCAGCAGCTCGTAGGTATCGTCGGCTTCCGCCGCCAGATAGCCGAGGCAGGCCTCCTGATCGGTGACGGTGCAGGTGATGCGCGAATACCCCCCAAAGCTGCGGCACAGGGCCCGCAGCAGAAAACGACCTTTGGCCGCCACCGCGACTCGGCCGGGTATTTCGATCGACTCCAGTCCTTCCTCAGGGGTGCCATGACCTTCATTGGCCAGAAAGGGAGTGAGATCCATGCTTCTGGGATTGCCCCTTGCTGGGAAGCGAAGCGAGCCAGGGGCAATCTTCGGCGGGAGAGGCCTGCCAGCGAACCAATCGAGGTTCAGTCGTCGTAGACGCGGCAGTTGATGTCGGAGGGGTTGAGGTCACAGAACACCTCGAAGGGAGAGGGGGCTTCGGATTCCTCGGGGTGGCGTTGCTGGAAATCCTCCAATTCCCTGATCTGCTGCTGGATCTTGCTGGCAACTGCCTGCTCGCCTTTCGCCTGGGCCTCGGTGAGGGCGGAGCGATAGGTCTGGAGCTGCTCTCCGATGGTGGCCATGGCACACAGCCCCAGCAGGGGCCCGATTTGTCCCGGTGAATGTAACCCTGCCGGATCCCACGACAGTTCACTCGATCCGTCGATCACTGGCCAACGTCTACCGATCGTCGCCATTCAGGTATTTCTGCTTATCCTGCGGGGCCCCATCGTGTTGGTGGGCCTGGATCCGGCAGGGTGGGCCAGCCCCCAGGATCGATTCCATGGCCGATGCTCCCTATCTCCTTGCCCTGGCCCTGGTGGAGTTTGGGGGTAAGCGCGCCCTGCCGCTCACCGGCAAATCCCAGTCAGCCGCCGCTGCCGATGCCGTCGATCCCGGCGATGACGGACGCACCCTGGCGCTGGAACTGCTGCTGCGCCTCTGGCAGCGCAGCGACGAGGGCGCTCTCCAACGGGCCGCTGGGGAGTCCAGTCTGCTGCTGATGGAACTGCCGATGGAGGTGATGAGCGAACAGCTGCCGCTGCTCAAGGCGAACTGGATCGCCGGTGGTGAGACGGCGTCCTTGCTCACCAGCCTGCAGGGCCTGGCGATCAGGGCCTGGCGGATCACCATCGCCAAGTACGAGCCGGTCAGCTTCATCGCCTGGCCCTGAGCGCCCGTTGGCCATGCCCCCATCTGGGGACAATTGCCAATCAGGTTCGCGTCGTCACCGTTGTGGTGCAGCCAGAGCGGCAGTGTGGATTCCCTTGTTGCCACCCATGGCAATGGGCACCTGCCTCTATCGCAACACCAGCAATCAGATCTTGGTCCTGCGCTGTATCGGTCCGGAGGCTTTCTTCCAGGAGAAGGTGGTCTTCCCGTTCGAGGATTGGCTGTTTTGCTGTCCCCCATCCAGCCGCGTTGACATCTGGACCCATGGGCTCACGGGAGCGGAGCAACTGGATTCGATCAACGCCGAAGACTTGCTGCTGCCAGCCGAGGTTGGGACCACCGCAGGGGAACTGACGCAGGAAAGCCTCAGCGCCCCAGCTTTTTTCTAAGACTCATTTAGGGGGCAAAGCCTCCCCGGATGGGGACTTGGCCTTCCTGTCACCGACAAGCTCACGTTCGTGAATACCAACGGCGGATGGAACCGCACCCTCGACTGCGCCGATCAAGAGACGATTTGCGATGCGGCGACGACCGGCATCCAACGCAGGGGGCTCCCCTTCTGTCGAGAACGGTGACGGCTGATCGATCAGGCTCCGTCAATCCTGCAGCTTAGGTACATCCTTTGGATGGGCAGGCCATGGCCCCAGCATTCACGACTTTGGCGCCCACGGCTTCGGCCCAGGCCTGGTTGGAGTCCTTCGCGGCGGCGTTGGCTCAGGGCGATCCCCAGGGCGTGGTGGCCCTGTTCGGCCCGGAGTGTTTCTGGCGCGATCTGGTGGCCTTCACCTGGAATCTGCGCACGGAGGAGGGGCCGGAAGCCATCGCCTTGATGCTGGAAGCCCGCCTCGCGGATGTGGCGCCCAGCGCCTTCGCCCTGCGCGGCGAGGCCAGCGAGAGCCAAGGCGTGGTGGAGGCCTGGTTCGACTTCGAAACCCGTGTCGCCATCTGCAGCGGCCACCTGCGCCTGCGCGAGGGCCGCGCCTGGACCCTGCTCACCGCCATGGAGGAACTTAAGGGCCACGGGGAGAGGGTGCGTGAGCGCAGGCCGGTGGGGGCGGAGCACGGCGTGCATCCCGGCCGGCTCTCCTGGGCGGAGCGGCGTAGTCAGGAGCTGCAGGAGCTTGGCATCAGCCGGCAACCCGATGTGGTGATCGTGGGCGGCGGCCAGGCCGGGCTCATGCTGGCGGCGCGCCTGCGGCACCTGGAGGTGCCCACCCTGGTGCTGGAGAAACAGGCCCGTCCAGGCGATCACTGGCGCCGGCGCTACAAGAGCCTCTGCCTGCATGACCCGGTTCACTACTGCCACTTTCCCTATTTGCCCTTCCCAGAGGGCTGGCCCCTCTACACCCCCAAGGATCAGCTGGCCGACTGGATGGAGGCCTATGTGAGCGTGATGGGCCTCAACGTCTGGGGTGGGTCGCCGGCCCACAGCGCCCACTTTGATCCGCAGGAGGGCCGCTGGCAGGTGACGACCGAGCGCGATGGTCAGTCGGTTGTGCTCAGGCCGCGCCACCTGGTGATGGCGCTTGGGGTGTCGGGCTACCCGACCGTGCCGCAGATCCCCGGAGCCGAGAGCTTCGCCGGCGATCAACACCACTCCAGCGCCCATCCCGGACCCGATGCCTATCAAGGCAAACACTGCATCGTGGTGGGCTCCAACAACTCCGCCCACGACATCGCTGCCGCCCTCTGGGAAGCCGGGGCCGCTGAAGTCACGATGCTGCAGCGCAGCTCCACCCTGGTGGCGCCGATGCCGGCCCTGGCCAAGTACGCCTTCGCTGGTTCCTATTCCGAGCAGGCCCTTGAGCAGGGCATCACGCCGGATCAATCGGACATGACGACCGCCTCGATCCCCTACCGGTTGCTGCCGCGCTGGCAGAAGCCGATCTACGACGCCATGCGCCGCGATTATGCCGATCTCTACAGCCGCCTGGAGGCGGCGGGTTTTCAGCTCGATTTCGGGGCGGATGACTCGGGCGTGTTCATGAAGTTCCTGCGGCGCGGATCCGGTTACTACCTCGATGTGGGGGCCTCGGAGCTGGTGGCCGATGGCCGCATCCGGCTGCGCAGCGGCGTGCAGATCGAGCGGCTCACCGAGACCACGGCGGTGCTCAGCGATGGCAGCGCCCTGCAGGCCGATCTGGTGGTCTACGCCACCGGCTACGGATCGATGAACCGCTTCGTGGCGGAGCTGATTTCAAAAGAGGTGGCCGATCGCCTCGGCAAGGTGTGGGGCCTGGGATCGGACACCCCCAAGGACCCCGGTCCCTGGGAGGGGGAACTACGCAACATGTGGAAGCCCACCCAGGTGGAGAACCTCTGGATCCACGGCGGCAATCTGCACCAGTGCCGCCACTATTCGCTCTATCTGGCCCTGCAGCTCAAGGCCCGTCTTGCCGGGCTCGCCACCCCCGTCCATGGCCTGGCCCCCAGCCATCACACCAGCTGAATACGGGGGCAGTCGCCGTTAGCTCGTCATGACAGCCGCACGTATCATCGAGTTCTCCGACCGGCCAGGGCCGATCCGGGTTGCAGGATTTGACATCCAGACCCTGCTTTCGGGAGATGAGGCCCAGGGCTTCGAGGCCTTTTACACCAGTGGCAACAACGGCACCGGACCGGCACCCCACTGCCATCCCTGGGATGAACGTTCTTCGTGATCAGGGGGCCGGTAGTGTTCGGCGTGGGGGATCAGGAGCATCCGATCGAAGTGGGCACCCTGCTGCATGTGCCGGCAAAAAGGCGGCGGTGATGTACCGCGACCTGGCAACCTTGCCAGCCGATGCCCCCAAGACGGACTACCGGGCCGTGGCCATTCGCCATGGCCAGGCGGCCCGCCCCGAGGGCTGAAGAACGGTCAGCCCAATCCCCCTTGGGGGGCTCGATCCCCAATTCGGGCTGGTCTTTGAACAGCTGCGGCTGCCCATCGGCAGGCCGGGGGCCGGTTGGCCGCGACCCAGGTCCCTTAGGGCTCCCAGCGCTGCGAGCCCAGGATGGTGAGGTCCACGTAGCTGCTGCCGTTGTGGTCCTTGGGGCTTAAGTGCACCCGGAAGCCCCCGAGGTCCACGTTGCGCATGGTTTCGAGGGCCGCCACAAACCGCTGGCGGGTGGGGGCGGGACCGGCCCGGCGCAGGCCCTCCACCGTCATTTTTGCGGCCAGAAACCCCTCCATGCTGGAGAAGCCGAAGTGAGGTTTGACCTGCTCGCGCCGCATCAGTCGTTGGTATTCGCGCACCACCGGCACCCGCCCATTCCAGGGGAAGGGCACCACCTGGGTGACGCCGATGCCGCTGGCTTCCTGGCCCTTCAGGGAAGCGCGCAGGGCGCTGGTGCCCACAAAGGAGACGTTCATCAGCTGGGCCGTGCTGCCCTGCCTGTTCATCTCGCGGGTGAAGGAGGCAGAGCTGGGATAGGCGGCCACGATCACCACGGCATTCGCGTTGGCGCGCTGCACCGTGCGGGCTGCCCCCTCCGTTTGGGTGGAGTTGCGCTCCACGCTGCCTGTGGCCACCGGCTTGAGGCCGTGGCGCTTCAGGGCCTTGAGGGCACCGTTGAGCCCATCCTGGCCAAAGGCGTCGTTCTGGATCACCACCGCAATGCGATGGCGACCGCTACGCACCAGATCATTGACCATCCGGTCGATTTCCATGTGGTAGCTGGCCCGCAGGTTGAACACCATCGGCCGATGGGGTTGGCGCAGCAGCTGGGCGCCGGTCAGGGGGGCGATCAGCGGGATCTGTTGACTCTCCACCAGGGGCAGCACCGCCTTGACGGTGGGGGTTCCCACATAGCCGAACAGGGCGAACACCTTGTCGCGCTCAATCAGCTGTCGGGTGTTGCGCAGGGTGAGGGGAGGCTCATAGCGGTCATCGAGGCTCAGCAGCTTCAACCGCCGTCCATGGATGCCGCCCTGGCGATTCACCTCGGCGAAGTAGGCCAGGGCCCCTTCCCGATACTCCTGCCCGAGCATGGCGGAGGGGCCGCTGAGGGGGGCCGACTGCCCCAGCACCAGCTCCGCCTGCGGTGGTGTGGGGCCGGGGGCGCCCAGGGCGGCCAGGCCCGTGACCGCCAGGGCCAGGGTGAGCCCGAGGACGCCCCGTTCCGCCCATGGCCCATGCCCGCTGCCCAGCTTTAACTTCAGTGAACAGCAGCTGGTTCGCATGGGGCAACGCAGGCAAAGACCGTGGAACGTTCTGGCGATGGTGGCCGTTGTTCTGGCGGCCATCCTGGCCATTCTCGGGATCAGCCGCATCGACGTGAGTCCGGTGCAGAGCCGCGACGCCCTGCGCCTGTCTTCGGCGTCTCGCGCCCTCACCACCTTGCCCCTTGGCCAGAAGCCACCCATCGGCGTCTGGAGCGCCATGCGGGGCGATCAACTCAGTGCCGGCGAGGAGCGGATCGATCGCGCCGAACTGGAGCAGGCCCCCTACAAGGTGGAGGTGGGGGTGTACTCCACCAGCAATTATGAGCTGGATCTCACGGTGCCCAGCTATTCCAGCAGTGGCTATGTGTGGCTGCGCTGGGAGGAGCCCATGCAGCGCTATGTGGAGAGTCACGGTGGTGATATCTCTGGCCTGTTCATTGTTTTGAATACCCTGCTATCCGATAAAGACTCCGGCCTGACTCCCGTGGGCCGGGCCCCTGTCAAGCTGGCTGATGGCAGTTATTACCAGCTCTTCACTTACGTTGGGCGCTATTACATTGACCGAGCCAGTTTCCGTCATTATCCCTTCATGACCATCAGTCTTCCCCTGGTGATTGAGGCCAATGATGTGGATGGTCAACTTGGCTACCGCGATCTTCGCCTGATTCCAGAGATTCGCAACAGCGGGATGGGCCTCTATGCCCGTATCATCGGCTGGCTTAACACGGGGTGGTCGATTGCGGAGTACCGCCACCACTACGCCACCAACTTCGGGCTCGGAGGTGAGGAAAACGACTACAGCCAGATTCTGTTTGAGATCTCCTACGGCACCTCCTCGTGGTCGTCCTTCTGGCGGCTTCTGCTACCCCTCGCGGTGCTGATGACGATGGTGTTGCTGGTGTTCAAGGTGCGTCCGGATGAACAGGATGCCCGCGCCAGCATTCCGGTCACGGTGTTGCTGACCCTGGTCTTTCTGCAGCAGACCTACCGCGATCAACTGCCGGATCTGCCTTTCCTCACGTTCCTGGATCAGGTGTATGTGGTGGCCTACGTAGTAACCCTGGCGGCCTTTGTGCTCGTGCTTTGGATTGGCCGTCGCTACGCCGTTATGGAACAGATGGAGGATCCTGTTGCCAAGGAGGCCCTGCTGCGCCATCTGTATCGCCTGGATGACATCTGGCCGCTGGTGGTGGTGCTGGTGGGTGGTGCGGCCATCACCTTCTGCTGGATCACGCTTCCCCAGGTGGTGTGAGGCCAACCTTCCCCCGATCCATCAGCCTCTCCAGTTGCATCCCCAGACCTCGGCGACCCCATGGGCCTGCCCGATGGGAGGTCGTACCCAGGGATCCAAGCAAGCGAAACGCGATCGCCCCCTTCCCTAGGGTGGCCAGCCTCCGTGTACGTCCCATGGCCGCCGAAGCCTCCCCTGCTGCAGCCCTGTTTGAGGCGCACATGCAGGCAGAGATCAACGCTGATCTCGAAACCACCCTGGCCACGATGGTGGACGAGCCCCATCTCCTCAACCTGGGCTCGGGAACCGGCGGCCAGGGCGCCGAGGGCGTGAGGACGTTCTATGCCACCAAGCTGATCGGCCAGTTCTTTCCGCCCGATGTGGAGTTCATCCCGATCTCGCGCACGGTGGAGGGGGATCGGTTGGTGGATGAGCTGGTGATTCGCTTCACCCACACCGAGTCCATCGGCCATCTGCTGCCGGGGGTCGCCCCCACCGGCCGCCGGGTGGAGATGGCCCTGGTGGTCATCGTCGGCGTGCGCGATGGGAAGGTGGCCTACGAGCACATCTACTGGGATCAGGCCGGACTGCTGGCCCAGCTGGGCCTGCTGGATCCTGCGGGGCTGCCCATCGCCCCGCACACGGCTTCCCAGCTGCTGGCCTTCACAGGAAAGGCCTGAATCAGGTGAACCCCACGGCTGCGGTGGAGGAGCCAGCCAGGCCACCAGGATTGCGGTCGTTGATGCTGCCGGTCCGGGGCGGTTCCCGTTGCCTTTGGGCTGGCTGTCACCTCCCACCTGCTCCTACGGATGCACTGCCATGGCTCGTGTGTCATGGCGGAACCGGCATACCGAGCGACTCTCTTTTCCCCTTGGTGGGGCCATGGCACCGACCCGTAATCTTCTTCGACCAATTGGGATGTGGCCGCAGTGAGCGGCCTGACCCTGGGGTCGATGCACGGCTGGCAGAAACTCGCCAAACAGCATCTTGTGGTCATCCCCGGTGCGGCGCACCATGCCCTGCTCGTAAGGCCCGAGGTCTATGGAGCCCAGCTGGAGGCCTTCCTGCAGACCCACGAGGAATCAGGTGTCGATGCTGGGTAGTCCCGAACAGGGGCGGTGGGAATTTTTTGATCTGGGGGGCGTTTCAGTTGTATTCGCCAGGGATGTCCTGCTTGGTCACGGTCACCCGGCCCACCTTCTGGCCGGAGAGGCGTAACAACTCATCGCCGGAAAATTCGTAGCCCAGGGTCCCAGCGATCTGGGCCACATCGTCGGCGGTGGCAGCTGCCATCACAACCTCGCGCAGGGCGGCGTCGTTTTGCATCTTGCCCAGAAAGGCCTTCAGCTGATCGAGGGACATGGTTTGCGATCCAGGCTGTCCTGGGTGCAGGGTGGCCACATCCTGATCCACCAGGGCCAGTCGCTCCATCACCAGGGCCAGATCCAGGGCCGTGAGTTCGCCATCGACGCCCCATTTGAGGCAGGTGCGGCCCAGGCAGCTGCTGGCGCCGATCGTGATGGTGGGGGCCGCCGTGGCGAGCCTCCTTGCTGTTGATGGTTCCAGTGTGGGGGGAGCTGGCCTTCCTGTGGATCGAGCTTGGGGAAGGAGTGGGGGTTGTCAGCTCGATCGATTGAGATAGGCACCCGCCTGCATGTCGTGGCCGTTGTGGGGATGCGCCGCCACTAGAGCCCACTCAGAAACCTTAAGAGCATGGGGCTTTTCAAGACTATGGCTAAGGGTCTTTGCCCTGGCGACGACGCACAGAAGCCCTCAGATGACTACTTTTTCGATTCCGTCAGCAGCGGTGCCACGTTCCATTGCGATCGATACGGCCAGCTGGGCCACGGGCAAGCCTTGGTTGGCTGTGAGCGGGCTCTCCGCCTAGATCAGTCTCCATAGGGACCTAACCAGCTCCTGCTGCAAGCATCAACCCGGGCCCATTGTTGGTGCGCTCAAACGCACCCACTTTGTGAGTTCATGCATTGATGAAAATACCGCACAAGGCAGTTGGAGGGCTGCCGCCCACCCCCCGTTTTTTTGACGTGCTGTTGGTTGCTCGTATGTGGTCCGCAGCGTTTGCAACGTCGAGCTGCTCCAGCCGTTAGTGATTCTCCTGGTTCTCGGATATGATTTTGGGCTGATTGTAGGCGCGGATTTTGGTGGCTCCCCTCTTCAGATCCAGGTCCACTCCCATAGCAAATGGGTGCCGATGAGGCGCTTGTTTGTGAGCCAATCGGCCTTGGGGATATCAAATCCCGCCTCCTTGGCAAGGGTTACGGCCTCATCGAGGTCGGCAGCACCTTTGAGTTTTTCCTGTAATTCCGCATCGTCCTTGAGCTTGAGCAGCAATGCTTGCAATTGCTCCAGCGCCATCGTTAAACCGCATTGAACCCACCCTTCCTAACCCACTTCTGCCCTGACGCGACCTGGAGAGGGCTCCAACCATGCCCGTCTAAGGGCTCCCTGCCCCCGATCAGAACCAGGCGGGCAGCATCACAGAGCGCCTGAGCATCACAGATCTGGGTATGGCCCGAACATCAGTCCCCGCAGAGATTGGTACGGTGACCCTCAATCCCTGGGTTCGCCCCAGGCCAGGACCATGGGCCCTATTCCTGATCAGATCCTGTCTCCGGGGCGGAACCAGTGAACTTGGCTTCAGCCTGGGCGACTTCCTCCTTTGTGGGGGGCCTGTCTGCTGGGGCAGACCAATGCCTGGCAAGAGTGATTAGGTCGGAGGGAAGCATCACGACGGTTGTGGTGTTGTTTTCGGCTCCGATCTCCGTGAGCATCTGCATGCGCCGGAGCTCAAGGGCCAAGGGATTCTGCAGGATGGTCTTGGAGGCTTCTGAAAGCTTGATCGACGACTCCTGTTCGGCTGATGCTTTGATCAGGCGAGCACGTTTTTCGCGCAGTGCCTCCGCTTCCTTCGCCATGGCCCGTTGCATCGCCAAAGGGATCTCAACGTCCTTGATCTCAACGCGTTCAATTTCAATACCCCAAGGATCCGTGATGACGTCAACGATCTCCTGAACCTTGTAATTGATTTTGTCGCGACTCTGCAACACATCATCCAGCATGTTCTGCCCCACCACGTTGCGGAGTGTGGTCAGGGCAACTTGATACACAGCCATCTGATAGTTCTCGACACGATTGATGGCCTTGTCACCATCAAGGATCCGGTAGTAGAGAACAGCATTCACCTTGATCGTCACGCTGTCGGCTGTAACGGTCTCCTGCGGCTCTATGTTGACTGTTTTTGTCCGCACATCGAGCTGTATCTTTTGGTCCACAAATGGAATGATCCAGTACAGCCCCGGACCCATTACCCCCTTCAGGCGGCCCAAGCGGAAAATCACGCCGCGTTGGTATTCACGATCGATTTTGATGCCCTTACCGCCAAGTAGAAGCAGCAGAATGAATAGGAGTCCCGTCAGCGATCCCATGGCACATCCCCTTGATGGTCTAGGCCCTCACCATGTTAGGTCTTGTTTTGCAGCAGGGTTTCCGCTCCTAGGTAAGAAGGGGCTGCTCCCCTGGCCCACCCTTGCCTTGGCGATCGATCCCCCACTGCCACCCTACGAATCACCTGGCAACCATGCTGGATACGGCTAAACAATGATCTCTTTCGATCGGGCTGATCATTTCAGGAGTCAGACGGGGCCAGGCCGCGGACTCTGGAGCCTGTTCGGACAGAATTTGTTCGCCCCTTTCCCATGCGCATCGCCGTGATAGAAGCTCTAAATCGTCAAACCAAGTTGTTTTGGTCATCTGCCCCCCATGCAGCCGAATATGATAAACATAGTCATCAATGACAACGCCTGGTGCCATGCAGGTGACGGCCATCATCATGCCAATATCTTCCCCTTGAGGTAAGCCCATCCAGCCACCAGCCTGCTTCAGAAGGTTGGCCGCTGCGAGCAACGTTGTGGGCCCAAGCGGGATGCTGGCCTTCGGCGTTGGCCAGGCACGCCAGATATCGCCGGGGAAACTGGGGCCAGCCCGCACAATGCCTGGGTCTAACTTGGAGTCATCCGTGCAATATCCCGCAGACCAAAGTGCGCCGGCATGCCCATGGATTGCATTCAATCGCTTGTCAATGGACTGCGGATAAAGCCAGTCGTCGTCATCGGCGCTGGTGATCCACTCACCTTTCGCCACGACCAGGCCCAGATTACGAGCGGCGGCTTGACCTATGGGTCGACCTGTCGCGATGACCGTAGCCCTTTCGCGTAGCTCACGTGGTAGTTCTTCTTGGATGGCGCCATCAACAACAATAACGTGTTCTATGGGGCAATGATTGTTGCTTAGGCTCTCGTTCAACTCCACCAGCATGCTGAGCCGATCGGGGAGTAGCCTCGTGGGTGTGATTACGCTTACAGTCATCAAGTTGCCAATGGATATGCCGTTGTCTCTTCACTGGAGACACCCTTGGTTTGGGTGCCATGGGGGCTCTGCTATCCAACCTCAGTGGTGATCAGTGCATGAATTGGTTGATTCATGCCAGTACGCAAATCTTTTCTTTTCACTGTTCTTTCATCACACTAGCAGACTCTAGGCAGTCAAGGGAAAGCCCGTGCACGATCGCCGCACCTGTGGATTGCTCTGGAGTGGCTTTTGGTTTCATCATGGGGGGATAGGACCGGCAGCAACAATCCAGTCAGGCTCTGCAGTTTTTTGTCTTCCGAGTCGATTCCTTGGGATAGATGGGTGCAACATCACAGTTCAACCAAGTCTAGGTACTCGCTCATGCAGTGCATTGGCTTGTCTTTCCAGGGGTTCATGGCTTCCGTTTTCCCAGCTCCTGTGTTTGCTTCCGCCTGGTGATCTCCTGCTGTAGCAGTCGTTCACCCCCGGCAATCCTCAGGAGTTGCAACCTCGTTTGCCCCTTGAGTGCTGCCATAACGCGGCCCCTCTGGCGGCGTTGACGTGACCCCCAGCACTCCGCGAGAGCCCTCCCCTCAGTGGAAGCCCCCCAGCCGGATGCCGGCCCCCACCACCACAAACGCGATCGCCAGGGCCGTGATGCCGCGAATGTGCCAGGCCAGGCCGCTGAGGTTCTCGTCGGTGAGCTGGGGGATCAGCCGCAGGCGGGCATGCACGGCCAAGGCCAGCGTGGCGGCCAGCAGCACGAGCTTGGCGCCCACCAGCGCCGCGATCGGGCTCTGGGCGGTGAACAGGCCCTGGAGCCCCGGTAGGTAGATCCATCCCATCCACAGGCCTGTGGCCACCTGAATGGCCAGAGCGCCGAGGCCCAGGGGCTCGAAGGTCTGTTCGTAGGCCCTGATCAGATCGGCGCTTTGCAGCTTCAGGGCCTTGGGCAACACCCCCAGATCCAACACCAAATGGCCGCCGGTCCATACCGTGGCTGCCAGGGCGTGCACGATCACCAGCACAGAGAACACTGTCAAAACGAGGGCTCTCCCCTACACCCACCGTGGGTCACGTTCCAAGCGCCGAGCGCAGCAGATCGGCCATCAGCAGTCCGTCGAGGGAGAAGAGGCCGCCACCGGAGGTGATCAGCACGAGGCACATCACCACATACATGGCTGCCTTCTCCCAGCTGGGTGGATCACCTACGCCCATGGGACCGGCGTAGTCGCCCTGGGGAATCTGGTAGGGATCCGGGGCGATGAATGGGAAACCGGAGACCAGCTCCAGCACCATGGCGTAACCCATCGACACCAGGATCGCCAAGGCCGCCAGGGGGGTGAGCAGCCCGGGAATCAGGGCGATTCCGGCACCCCACATCGAGGCGGCCGAGAGAAAGCAGAGCCACTCCGGCGTCTTCATGGCCGTGGACCAGGTTTTGAGGTTGCGCAGCTTCGGCCAGCCGTGGCGGATGAAGGCCACCCCCACGAAGAGCCTCAGCACCAGCAGGGCCACGCCCGCCGCCAGGGAGGGGCCCGTCGGGACGAGCAAGGTGACGATTTCTAGATCCATCGAAGGCCGCGCCGGGGCGATGAGAACTGAGGCCCACACTAGGTGGGGATTCCGAATCGGCCCAGCCAGCTCCGGCATCAACCCAGCTCCAGCCATGCCGATGGCGCTTGCCTTTCCTCTGCCAAGGCCATGACCCCAACCACAGCCGCTCAGCCGTCTCCAGGAAGCAGTGCACCGCTGGGGGCCACGGTCAGCGATGGCGGTGCGAACTTCAGCCTCTACACACGTCGGGCCACGGCGGTGGAGCTCTGCCTGTTCAACGAGGCCGGCGATGCCGTGCCGAGTCGCCGCGTGGTTCTCGATCCCGCCCATCAGCGCAGCGGCGACTACTGGCATTGCCGTGTCGAGGGAATCGGACCTGGCCAGCTCTATGGCTGGCGGGTGGACGGACCGGATCAAGGTGAGCCGAACCGGGGCCTTGATCCGGCCAACCTGCTGCTCGATCCCCATGGGCTGGCCGTGGTGATGCCGTCGGGCTATGGCCGCGCCCCAGGCCGCTCCAGCGCAGGCGACTGGAGCACGGCGATGAAAAGCGCGGTGGTCGATCCCCTCGCCTACGACTGGGAAGGGGATCGCCCCCTCCAGCGGCCCTCCCGCGAGAGCGTGATCTACGAGCTGCATGTGCGCGGCTTCACCGCCCATCCCAGCGCCGGTCTGCCGCCCGGACAGGCCGGCACCTACAGGGGCCTGATCAGCAAGATCCCCTACCTGCAGGATCTGGGCATCACGGCGGTGGAGCTGCTGCCCGTGTTTGCCTTTGATCCCCTGGCGGCCCCCAGCGGCCTCCGCAACTACTGGGGCTACCAGCCGGTGTCGTTCTTCGCTCCGCACCCCGGTTATGCCTGCAGCACCGATCCGCTGGCGGTGATCGATGAGTTCAGGGATCTGGTCAAGGCCCTGCACCGGGCCGGCATTGAAGTGATCCTCGACGTGGTGTTCAACCACACCGCCGAAGGTGATGCCGAGGGGCCGGTGTTCTGCTTCCGCGGCCTGGCGGACAACGATTACTACCTGCAGGCGGACGATGGCACCTACATCGATGACACCGGCTGCGGCAACACCTTCAACGCCAACCATCCCGTGGTGCGGCGCCTGATCCGGGAGAGCCTGCGCCACTGGGTGCAGCATTTCCATGTGGATGGTTTCCGCTTCGATCTGGCCTCGGTGCTCGACCGGGACCAGACCGGCAAGCCCACGCCCCTCTCGCCAATCCTGTGGGACATCGACACCGATCCGGTGCTGGCGGGCACCAAACTGATCGCCGAGGCCTGGGATGCCGCCGGGCTTTACCAGGTGGGCAGCTTTGTCGGTGACAAGTGGCAGGAGTGGAACGGTCGCTTCCGCGATGACGTACGCCATTTCCTTAAGGGAGACGCCGGCCTGGCCCGCAGTGTCAGCCAGCGGCTGATGGGCAGCCCCGATATCTATGGCCACAAGCAGCGCGAAGCGGAGGCCAGTGTCAACTTCATCACCTGCCATGACGGTTTCACCCTGGCGGATCTGGTCAGCTACGACGGCAAGCACAACGGGGCCAACGGCGAGGACAACCACGACGGCAGCGACGACAACGCCAGCTGGAACTGCGGCGTTGAAGGGCCTACGGAGGATGGGGGTGTGCTGGCCCTGAGGGCGCGGCAGAGCCGCAACCTGCTGGCCTTCCTCTTGCTCTCGATCGGCACACCGATGCTGGCCATGGGCGATGAAATCGGCCGCAGCCAGCAGGGCAACAACAATGCCTATGCCCAGGACAACCCCCTGAGCTGGCTGGACTGGAGCCTGCTGGAGGGCAACGCCGACCTGCATCGCTTCGTGCGTGAGTTGATCGCCTACCGCCTCCGCCGCGATGTGGTGATCAACGAACGCAGCCTCAGCCTCTGTGACCTGGTGCAGCGCCATCAGGTGGCCTGGCATGGGGTGGAGCCGAACCAGCCCGATTGGAGCGAGTCCTCCCGCTCCTTCGCCGTGACGATGACCAGCATCGACCACCAGTTCCGCTGGTACGCCATGGTCAACAGCTGGTGGGAACCGCTGACCTTCCGGCTACCGGCCGCCGATGGCGGCCAGGAGTACTGGCATCGCTGGATCGACACCTCCCGAGCCAGCCCGGAGGACATCGTGCCCTGGCTGGGTGCCCCAGTTCTGGAGGGGGACACCTACACGGTGGGCCCCCGCTCCATCGTGGTGCTGATCGTGGGACTCAGTCCTGCAGCAGCTGCAGCTGATGGCCATCCGGATCCGCCAGCTGCAGGGCCCGCCCAGCCCCAATGATGGCGGCTTGATTCCCCAGTTCCACGATCCCTGGCGAGATCAGTCGCCCACCGAACTGATCCACCCGTCCCGCGATTGCCTCCAGATCCGCCACCCGCAGCCGCAGCTGCCAGTGGGCCAGATCCTGAATTCCCTGGTCGGCGGCCATCGATCGGCCGCCGGTGGGTTCGCGGTAGTCAAGGCACTCCACACCGGCGCCGCTGGGGCAGCGATGGCCGGTGATGTGCACCTGGGTACCGACCAAGCCATCGAGACCATCCTGCTCCGGCCCGCTGTTGACGCCGTCCCCACCGGCACTCAGGCCCAGCAGCTCGCGGTAGAAGCGGCAACTGGCGGCGGTGTCGGCGATGCTGATGGCGCTGTGGTCGATGCCCAGCAGCGGACCGGGTGCCTGGGCGTGCCAGCGGGTGTCCCCCTTGTCGGGCGGGAACTGCAGCAGCTCCAGCGGATGGCCTTCCGGATCAAGGAACTTGTAGGCTACGATGCCAGCGGCATCGATATTCCAGTCCGGTAGCCGCTGGGGAGCCGAGGAGATCGGCTGGATCCGCCCGGACGCGAAGGCCGGCTGCAGGGCTGCCAGGGCCGCCTCCATCGAGTTCACCACCAGGCAACTGTGCTGGAACCAGCGGTCGTTGCTGCGCGAATCGGCCGGAATCGGCAAGCCCACACGGGCGCCAGGACCTGGATCGAGGACCTCGGTGATCTCAAACAGCTCTGCCCCGATCACCAGCCGCTGTAGCCGGAAACGGGCGCCGGGCAACCCCACCAGTTCGGCGTAGGGCCCACCAAAAAGGATCGAGGTCTCCCCTTGACGCTCAAAACCCAGACACTCCTCAAAGAAGGTTGCCGCGGCCTCCGCATCGCCACTGGTAAAACCGATGCTCTGGAGATGCGGGAGGGTCATGGCAGATCGGGGAGGAAGGGACGAGTGTCGCTGCAGAATGCAGAGGCTGACCATCGATCGCTTGCCTGAGTCAGCTCCAGGCGGCCCAATGTCATGGGCCTAGAAACACCAACCAGCTGGAATCCGCAGCATGAAAGCTGTCGACATTGAGAGCCCGAAAAATGATCCAGCCAGGCGAGGCGAGCTATGCGTGGAGTGACCACCCTACCTGATCCACATTGGGGACGAAAATGAGAGAGACTTTGCCGACCCAAATATGCCACTGCCTGGACGTGGCTCAGGATGTTAGTTTCCGTAGGCAGGGGATGAACCTGTCAGGCGAATGATGCGACTACCAGTATTGCCGATGGCCTGGCTAAAAGGCGAGGCAATGCCATAGGGAACAGCAGCAGGAACAGCGCCTGGGCCCGGCGGGTGAAATTGATAATGGAATTGAATCGTCGCGCCTTGGCCATTGAGACTGTCGTAGTTTGCGGACAGCGCAACCGATAGAAATTTATTGAAGCCATAAACAAGCTCAAGCTGACCTCCAGGAGCTTTATCACCAATCTGATCATGGACATAGTAGAATCTTGGGGCGATTGCTAGATTAGGTATTCCCGTGGGGAATGATGCCTGGATATTGAATGAAGACAATAATGATTTGTCAAGGCCTTGATAATACAAAGTACCAATACCTTGAGTCAAGGTGGCCACGAGGGCCACATTAGGAAAAATTAATTCAGCGCCAACACCGAGCTGCTGGTACAAATAGCCCTGCTGCAAGGCATTGTCGTACCCACCATTCAACCCAAAGTATCCACGGCCGCCATTGATGAATTTTCGATAGCCCAACCGAAAACTTTCGCCCCAGGTTTCGATGGCAGGCAATCCTTCACCAGCTTGGCCGAAGGGCCTGGCTTTGCCGTAAACAGTATTGTCAAAAAAGAGTATGGAGTCTGGTCTTCGCTCGAGGGGTTGAAAGTGGTTGATCTCAAGTCGGTTGGATGCATCAGCCGGCGCCAGCGTCAGCTTGAACATCTGAACAGGTACGACGTAGCCAGTTAGGTCAATCGCTCCACCAGGATGATCTCCATGACCTGGGTCCAATAGCGATTGACCACTGAGAGGCTCCTCTTCAAGAGGCTGCTCTTCTGCCTTGACCTCTGACTGGAGCTGCAGCAAAGCAAGCAATAACATGCAGCACTTCGCAGCTGATATGAGGTGCTGCATGAGATTTAAGGCCCTTGGATCTTCACCTTGAAGAGATGGAACGGAAATTGTAGTTGAGATTTTCCAGTCGTGCTGTTTCCAGCAAAGCGATTGATTTGGGATGAAGGGAAGTAAAGATAGCCATCGGGCCCGATTCTGGATGCGTCTGGCCAGACCAGAATGGAAGCTGGACCACGGGCTACAACTTCAAAATGTCCATCAGGGAAGCGACGTGAGATCCCGCCTAATTCAATGTCACTGAAGTAAATGGATCCATCGGGGGCCATGCTCATGCCAGCATTGAATGGACCACGCCCCATGGATTCAATAGCCTTGGAAAGCACTGAGTCGGCGGTGGTGAAATCTTTGAGCAGACGGGTTTCGATGCGCATCAGCGTTGGACCACCACTTGGCTGAAAGTAGAAGTAGCGTCCATCTGAGCTGAGTTCAACAGGATTCACACTCATGTTCCCGTTCGGAAGTTGCCCGTTGACGTTGAGGTATGGCTTCCCGCTCACGGTGAGCTTGAGTGTGCGGTCAGAACGCAGACGTGGGTCATTGGCCAAGACGCGTCTTGAAGCACCTGTTTCGAGGTTGACAACAATCAAAGCGCCGAGGCTTGAATCGGGAAGGTAGGCATAGCCGTCACCAACTCGCACATCGTTGATAAAGCCACCTTCAGGCACAACTGTGGCATCAAAACGATAGACTCGTACCACTTTCTTCGAAGCGATATCGATATGCACAAGCTTGGCCTTGCCCTTCATTGGCTTGCCACCAATTCCAGCAGGATCGACGACCCAAAGCTGGTCCTTGGCATCGGAAACTACGGAATTGATTCCAATAAACTGATCTTCACCTAAATTCCCATTTTTGTAACTATTCCAATGTCCACCTGGAAAGGGTGATATCTGACCATTTGGAAGAATTTCTCCTACGGACGGAGTTTTGGAATCGTTAAAGTCTCGTTGCATGCTAACGAATAATCTACCAGTAGTCGAAACAGTGACCCCGTTCCACGTGAAGGTTGGCGAAATTGCCACCACGGTAGCCTCCGGCACTTTGGAGGTTTGAGACTTTGGCGGATTGTTGGCCACCAAGGTTGGTGCACAAGGCTGGGATTGGGCTAAAGAGGAACTGCTAAGGACAATCGCAGAGGCGAAGGCGAGTCCAAGTGGGCGGATGAGGTTGCGCATAGGTTTTGGTTGGTTTGTTTTTTATTTTATGAACCCAAGTAATAAAGCTTGGTTTCTCCCATCACATAGGCACCACCATCAGTGGTTAGGGCAAAGTTGCTCACACCACCATCAACGGGGAATACGACCAAGGGAGTACCATCTTTGTCGAAGACCTCGAGGCCCGCACCGGTACCTGTCCAAACCCTATTTTTCTCATCAACTTTTAGTCCATCTGGGATGCCTTTGGTGACGACGCAGAACGTTATCCGATCAGTGGCTAAAGGACCTTCTGGAGTTTCAATGACTCGATAGCGGTAAATGGTTCTGGGCAAAACACTGTTGCGCTGTCCTTCACCTGCAATGTAGCCCGAGTCAGTTACGTAGATATATTTTTGATCGCGACTAAATGCAATTCCATTTGGCTTGGAAAATCCATCCATCATCAGTCTTTGGATTTTGCCGCTGGCATCTAATCTCCAGACCCAGTTTCCGATTGTTGGCTTAGGCCGGAACCCTTGCTCGTAGCCATACTGAGGATCCGTAAACCAGATTGATCGATCGTTTGCCTGTACAACATCATTGGGGCTATTAAATTGATATCCCGCAAATCCACTGGTCAGGATAGTGACCTTCTGGTTCTTCAGGTCATAAGCAGCCAATCCAGCTGGTTTGGTGAAATCGCCTTGCATGGTCACCACAATAGATCCGTTGTGAAGGCGAAATGCCCCATTGGCCATCGGAATAGAGTCAGTGAGGCCAAGATCTGTTGTTTTGCCAGTTTTTGTATTGAATAGTGAACTGATTACGTATTGGCTCCCATCTGTTCGACGCAAGCGATTAGACGTGAAAAACAGCGAGCTTAGTTCAGGAATGAAAACCGGACCCTCGTGGGCCAACGGCTTGTCGTAGGTTGCGAGCACCCGCAGCTTCAAGGAGCCGATGGTGTTGTCAGCGGCCTTGGCAACAGCAGACGTTGCACAGAGCAAAAAGATCGCCGTAGCACTTTTCCACTGAATAGGAATGGAGAGGCTACGCAAAGAAAGGCCCACAATTGCCTGCAAACTGTTTTTAACTCAGACACTTTATCAAAGAATCTAGGCTCCCTCGCATTGTCGTGTGCATTTCCTTGCTGAGGGTCTCCAGGGTTTTGATGGCGCCCTCCAGCTATCAGGGGTAGGAAAGCTCTGAGAATCGAGGGTTTGACGTGGACGTCCGTTTAGTTCGATGCTCGTACTTTGCTTCAGGACCATGCGCCGCTGCTTGCGTTGTGCCTTGACCGTTCCAACAAATTGCTGGCCGAGGATATCCCATTCCAAGCTAACGCATTAACGTCAGAGCCGTTGAATCGTCAGGGGGGATCGATCACTGATCAGTTTGAGTCTTGCGAACAGACATAGGCTGGCACCTCAAAAAGCGCATTGTCCTTCGATGTCTCACTAAGAGCGTACCACTGCTTCATCAGGAGAATCCTCGGCAAGATAGCCATTCGACAAGGAAGATATCCCCCTTGCTGCATGCGGTGGATCAACAGGGTCGATCCAATCAAGCAAGGGCTGCCTAGGCACCAATTGGTCCAGCCTGGCCAGGAACTTCTCCGGTTGAGTGCGCATTGTGCAGTGATCGGTTCATCATCAGCAAAGCCAAGCGGCTGACAGCGCACCACTCGATCCCTGGACGTGGCCGATCCCCCTCCTATCGCGCGGAAGGCCTGACTCTCCAGACGCTACCTAGGAGCGTGTCAGGCAACGATCCCCGAACAGAAAATTTGTTTGCCAGTGGCGTTGGTCGAAAGATCTGTGACGCTTCCTTTGGGTAAAGGCCTGCAGGATTAGGAGCGGGACATCGTTGGTAAGCTTGGCGCTCGCCAAAGGAATCCTGATTGTGAGCCGCTGATTGCCTGCATAGGCTGTGCACCCAGAAATCAATCCACCGCTGTGATTCGCGGCAGGATTGGGTGATGAGCAATCGGTCGACGTCAGCTGATGAATAGGCCCTTGCTCATCAGGCATTTGAGTGGAACTCGCCCTGGCCAGAGGTGAGTGCCTCCCGCCAGAATCATAGGCAGCAGAACGAAAAACCAACTAAGCCGCAGAGGCACCCTATCCAGGCAGATTGAAAGGTTGCATGAATCACAAACAGCTGTTTGCCTGCAACCATCAGCTGGCTGCAGATCAATTCAATTCAATTGGATTGGGCTAGCCTAGCTGGCCTGGTCCAGAGAATGCTCAGCACCCCACCGAGACAGATCAGGGCTGTTCCGACCACAACCCCGAGGTTGGGAACCTGCTGAAACCAGACCCAACCGATCAGCCCGGCAAAGATGACGGAGGAATACTGGAAAGCACCGATAGCACTAGGTTCAGCATAGCCATAGGCACGAATCAACAAAAACTGAAAGCTAAGCAAGCACACCGACGAGGCGAGAACCAGCAGAATCTGAGATACACTCACAGCATGAAAACGTCCGATCATCATCAAACTGGAGACCAGGCAACCAATCACCAAGAAGTAGGCAAGCTGGGTGAAAGCGGATTCTGTTTTATCCAACGCTTTCACGGCCAGGAATTCAACTGCACAAACAATGCCCGCCGCCAAACCGAGAAGATCGCCAGGCTTGTCAAGAATATCCGCGTTGGGCTGAACCACAATGACCATGCCAGCAAAACCGACAGCCAACGCTTTCCAGAGATTTTTCGGAATCTGCTGCTTCAGCACCAGCCACGCCAAAAGAGGAATGAACATTGGCGTCGTATTCAGCAGGACATTGGCATTGACTAAATTCACCAACTTGGCGGCCGCCATGAACAACAGAAATCCGACCATGCCCATGCCTCCGCGCAACAGGTGCAGATGCAGAACACCGGTGGGCAGGTCCCTGCCGCGCCGCAGAACCAACACAGGCACCAGCAGGACCAAAGCCAGGATGAACGTCATCCAGGTGAACAGCAGGGCATCCATGCCCTGTCCCACGGCTCGGGCAAAGGCGCTCTGAGCCGTGTTGGCCAGAAAGGCCGCCACCAGAAAGGCCGCACCCTTGACCACCGACGGGCTGACTTTGCCAGGGTGAGCGGTTTCTCCCGGACGGCCGCCAGCTGTATCAACCACGTCCAGGTCTTCTCGAGCGCCCATCAGGCGGGATTTCCAGAGTTGCATGCAAGCTAGTGAGCTGCCGCGGTTCTGGGCTGTATCACCGCGTTCCGCAACAGCATCCCGTAACCTGACAACGGGCTCAGCTCTTCCCAGGGGCTGGGAGTTGACTCGCGCCTGCTGGCTTTTGAAGCGGGTCGACAACGATCGGTGCCGCCGAGCCCATGCGAAAGCTTGTTATGGCGGCTGCGGGGTTCAGTCCGACCGAGTTCTGACTCACACCCATGGTTCGGGTGCCGAGCGGAGCCTCTGTCGAGGCTGGAAGGGCAATCCTCCGATCTCCCGCCTAACCGGGGACCGATCAGGACGCCAGCAACGTTCACGCTGCGACGAGACGACTTGAAGCGAGGGGACTATGAGCTTGATCGGCAAGCGTCACTAAGGTGCTGAGAGTTGTCACACTGCGCGTCAGCCCATCACCCCATGACCAGTTCCAACCCCCTGGCCGGCAAAGCCATGTCCACCCTGCTGCAAGGCAAGGTCGCCATCGTCACCGGTGGCAACAGCGGTATCGGCAAATCCATCGTCGAGTATCTGGCCGAACTCGGCGCCAATGTGGTGATCGACTACCGCTCCCACCCCGAGGCCACCGAAGAGCTCGAGCAAGAGATCGGTGCCTATGGCGGCAGCAGCTACGGGGTGCAGGCCGATGTCGCCAATTTGGACGACCTGCAACGCCTGGTGGACGCCACCGTGGCCAAGTACGGCCGCCTCGATGTGATGGTGAACAATGCCGGTATCGAGACCCGCACTTCGATCCTCACCACCACCCCGGACAACTTCGACAAGGTGCTCGACGTCAATCTGCGCGGTGTCTTCTTTGCCACCCAGTTCGCCGCCAAGCAGATGATCGCCCAGGGGGGCGGTGGCCGCATCATCAACATCTCCTCAGTCCACGAGGACTGGCCCATGCCCGATAACACCCCCTACTGCTGCGCCAAGGGCGGCGTGCGCATGCTCACCCGCACCGCGGCCCTGGAGCTGGCGCCCCACGGCATCACGATCGTCAACGTCGGCCCCGGCGCCGTGGCCACGCCGATCAACGACTCCACCATGAACAACCCGGAGCTCCTGGCCAAGCTCAACGCTGCCATTCCCATGGGACGCATGGCCCAACCCGAGGAGATCGCCAAGGTGGTGGGCTTCCTTGCCAGCGATGCCGCCAGCTACATCACCGCCACTACAATCTTTGCCGATGGTGGCTTGATGCACAGCAGCCCCGGCCTCTGATCCCTCGGGATGCGACAGCCTGAATTTCAGGCTGTCGCAGGGGTCTCCTGCTGCTCCGGCCTCGGATCCTCCACCCGTTCCGCCCGCTCCAGGCCCACCTCCACTCCCATGTGCTGATCGGGCCGACCGGTGATCAACAGCCCTGCCCGCTGGCGGGTGGCGATCATCCACAGCCACTTGACCAGCAGGGTGAGGCGATTCTCCGTATCCGGCATGAAGGCCAGGTGGGCCAGGCCCCAAAGCAGCCAACCGAAGGAACCAGTGAACTTGAGGCCGCGCAGATCGGCCACAGCGAACAGGGGCCCGACCACCGCCATGCTTCCGAAATCAAACCAGCGGAAGCTGTTCTGGTGGTCACCCGTCAACTGGGCGAGCAGGTCCAGGGCCACCCAGCCCCCCATCTGCACGGCCGGTCCGGCCATGCCCGGCAGGGGCTTGCCATCAACGGTGTGGGAATAGGAGCAGAGGTCGCCCACCACCCGGATTTCGGGATGGCCAGGAATCGAGAAGTCTGGCTCGACGACCACCCGCCCACCGCGATCAACCGTGCACCCACTGCGATCCGCCAGCAGCTTGCCGAGATGGGAAGGGCGCACCCCCGCACTCCAGCAGATGGTGGCGGCCTCCAGCACCTGCTGGGGCGGTGTGCCCGGCGCCGGTTCCTTGAAGGCCACGGTGACACGGCCCGCGTCAATGCTCTGCACCCGGCCCCCCAGGACCAACTCCACTCCGTTGGCGATCAGGTAATCGCCGGCGGCCTTGGAGAGCTCCGGCGCCATCGCACGCAGCACCCGATCGCCGGGATCCACCAGGATTACGCGGCAAGCCTGCGGATCGAGTTGGCTAAAATCACGACGGGCAGCCTGGTCCATCAATTCGTTGAGGGACCCGGCCAGCTCACAGCCGGAGGGACCACCGCCGATCACCACCACGGATTGCAGGAAGCGCCGGCGCTCCGGATCCGGGGTCTGCTCCGCCTCCTCCAGGGCAGAAAGCACCCGCCGGCGGATCTCGTCGGCATGCTCGAGGATTTTCATCGGCGGTGCCAATTCGCGCCATTCCTCGTGGCCGAAATAGGTGCTGCCGGAACCGGTGGCCAGGATCAAGCTGTCGTAACGCAGGTGGCGGTCGTTGAACACCACCTCCCGGGCGTCGGGATCAAGATCGACCACCTCTCCGAGCAGAACCTGCACATTGGCCGCCTTGGCCAGCAACAGCCGCAGCGGCGTGGCCACATCCGCGTCGGACACCAAGCCGGAGGCCACCTGGTACAGCAAGGGCTGGAAGAGGTTGAAGTTGCGCTTGTCCACCAAGGTCACCCGCACCGGCTTGCCGGCGAGCCGATGGGCCGCCTTGAGCCCGGCAAAGCCCCCCCCCACGATCACGACGTGGGGCCAGTTCTTCATCATTGCCTCGCTGGGTTCCAGCTCAAGGAAGAAACGTTCCTTCGCCATGGATTTGTTTAGCGCGATGCCTGCAAGGTAGTGGCAATCTCGAACCGCAAGCCATGCCCTGCCAGGATGCAAAGACTTTCATCCCCATGTCCCGTGTCGCTCAACGCCCTTCAGGCCTTCGTCAGCAGCGCCGCCGCCGATGAGCAGCTGCGCAAAAAGTTGGAGTCTTCCATGGGTCTAACTGATGTGGTCGACCTGGCCCATAGCCATGGCCATGATTTCAGCAAGGCCACCCTGCTCAAGGCCCATGCGGAGGCCATCGGCAAAGCGCCGGACCACGCTCTCGAAGCGATCAACAGCTGGGGCGATGCCCTGTTCCACGCCTTCGGCGCCACTGATAAGGATTGAGACCCGGTCAGCCTGTGTGGAATCGGTGACAGCTCTGTAGCAAAAGAACACAGACAAAGGAGCGGGCCATCGTGCCTGGCCAAGGTGAATGGGCACACCGTGGCCAGGGCCCGATGCAGCAGCTGCTGCCACCGCTCAATGATCACAATCTGCCCTGGATGGATACGCTCCATCCGATCGTGGTTCACTTCGTGATCGCCATGGCGGTGATCAGCGTGGTGTTCGACCTGATCGGCGTTGTGATGCGGCGACCCAATCTGTTTGAGGTCAGCTTCTGGAACCTGCTGTTTGCCACGGCGGCCATCTTCGTGGCGATCATCTTTGGCCAGGTGGAAGCCGGTTTGGCGAATCCCTACGGCGCCTCCCGTTCGATCCTCAACCTGCACAGCACCCTGGGCTGGTCCCTGTCCGCCATCCTTTCGCTGCTCACGGGCTGGCGTTATGTGCTGCGCAACCGTGATCCCGAAAGCCTGCCGCTGCCTTTCCTGGCGGCAGGGGGCGTGCTGGCGGCGCTTGTGGCGGTCCAGGTCACCTTGGGCAACCAGTTGATCTGGGTTTACGGCCTGCATACCGTGCCGGTGGTGGCTGCCGGCCGAGCCGGCTTGATCGGATGACCTTCCCCCTTCTTCTGCCCACAGCAGCGATGGGGCCCCAGCTGCTGCTGAAGATCACCACCCTGCCGGCCGACTGGCCGATTGACCAGCTGGCCAGTTGGCTCGGCCCCAACGGCCTGCCCTACAGCCTGCCGATCCACCCGAATCTGGTCCATTTCACGATCGGCCTGTTCGTGATCTCCGTGGCCTTTGACATCGCCGGCGCCCTCTATCCGCTCGAAAAGCGGGTCTTCCGCTTTCTGGCCCTGCCCATTACCCGGGCCGGCTTCCATGACGTGGGCTGGTACAACCTGCTGGCCTGTGCCGGTGTGAGCTTTTTCACCGTGGCGGCGGGCTTCTTCGAAATGCTGCTGGCGGTGCCGATTCCGGGAGTCACCAGCTCCATCGGCTTGCAAAGCATGGAAACCATGCTTCTGCATGGGGTGGGTGGCGTGGCGATCCTGCTGGCGATCATCGCCATGACGGTCTGGCGCGGTTATCAGCGCTTCCTCTGGCGCCGCGACATGGGCCGGCAGGTGCAATGGCTCTACCTCCTGGTGGGTCTTGGCCTGTTCCTGGTCATCGGACTGCACGGCACCCTTGGAGCCGAGCTGGCGGGTGAATTCGGCGTCCACATCACCGCCGACCAGCTCCTGGCCACCGGGGCTGATCTCTCCAATGCCCTCCCCTAGGGCTTTTTCCCCATGAC
>Ga0194062_1000041_pt1 | contig 56176 bp, 47 predicted proteins | sample SepL2225m_MetaG_FD_155481 | JGI IMG/M metagenome (GOLD analysis project Ga0194062, IMG submission 155481) | Anoxic zone freshwater microbial communities from boreal shield lake in IISD Experimental Lakes Area, Ontario, Canada - Sep2016-L224-25m | ecosystem: Environmental > Aquatic > Freshwater >... | reverse complement strand
TTCCCTGAGCGCCGGAAGCCAATACTTAAATGCAAAAGACTTCGGTAGCTCACTATTACGACCCTGTTACCCAAACTGCGGCCAACACCAATCCACATTACAAGCGACTGGTGTTGGATATAATATTGGATGGATGGGTAATCATTGGATGGCCGACATTGGTAGAACCCCCGAAAACTTCTTGGTTACCGACGTTATAGGCGGGCTACGTATTGATGGCGACATAGAAAGTTTTTCCTGGGCCATCACTGCAGGCAGAAGAGCAGTAAGAAATACCGTATTATCCTATGCTGGACTTGTCGATCCCAATACAGGAAAAACGTGGGGAGGAGCAAGGCAATCTGGTGTTGGCTTTAACTTGGGTTATGATAATGGAGGCCCAGTAGGTATTTGGTCGAACTGGCAATACCAAAGAATAACGGGTGAAAATATTAAAGATAATAATAAACTGCAAGGGCAAATAGGTCTATATGGAAATATCTGGCGAAGTAAAAATGATATAAGCAATGTGGATTTAGGATTAAACACTCTCTTTATGAGTTACGATAACAATCAAAATGAATACACATTTGGACACGGTGGTTATTTTAGCCCAAAATTTTATGCATCGTTTTCAGTCCCTATAACTACCTATGGACGTTATAGGGACTGGTCATATTTAGTAAGATTATCGGGAGGCTACTCTATGACACAGACCGACAATGCAAATTACTATCCTAATGACCCAAGCCTACAAGCGAGTGCCATGGCACTTGGCGCATCTCCTGTTTATCTTGGAAGTAATAGTGGTTCAGTGATTTATGGTATTAATACCACCTTGGAAAGACGCTTGACAACCCATTGGTCTATTGGTGCTAGAGCGCAGTTACAACGCTCTCCTTATTATAATCCCAGTAATATAGGCTTATATATAAAATATGACTTTAACGAACATTGGTCACCGATAGCTACACCACCAAAAGTACCCATGATTTTTACTGATTATATGGATTATTAAGTAGATAACAGAAGATCATCTATTCTTATTAATAAAGAAACTAATTATGAATACAAATAATGGCGCTGATTCAGAACAATCAATTACAAAAAATCGCTTAGGAGCCACGATTGTTAAAACTGCTGAAAGCGAGTCTTCATTGACTATTGGAATTAGTAACTTAACCCCTTCCCATGGCTCTATTGAAAAAAATGGTTTGTTTATTATTACAGCCCCCACTTTTACCTATTCTAAGTCAATTTTAATTCAAACAATTTTATTTAACCCAACAACAAAAACAGCATTAATTTCTCTCAAAGAAAATAATGAGCTATTAAAAGTTTCTAATCAAATAAATAAGAGGCTATTTAAAGTTTATAAGAGTGGGAACCTGCTTTTAAATTTCGCAAATAAAACTCGGACCGAAACTTTATTTGATGACATTGCTGAAGATATAAAAGATAAAGTATTTGAATCAATTGATCTAATTTTAATTGATATTTATCAAGATATTTTTGCTCCAATGCAGACTGATGAATTAGCAAAAACTATTTCATCCTGGCAAAACTGGTTAATTAATCAAAAAAAAACCTGTGTATGGATAATTCATGGTGACCAGGCATCACAGCTTATAAAAAGTAAAGCCTCAACATTGCTTAATATTTTTAATGGGTTAGCCACTATTAAATTTAATCATTCAAACATAGACTATGAAGTATTATTTTGGCATCTTTATTCGTCAATTAATACGAAGACTTCATTTAGCCTACAATTCAATGAAATAAAGTGTGAAATTAGTGCCAATATCGATCAAGAGTCACGCAGTGAAACAACACCACAGTTATCGATATCCCACGATAATCGTGTTTTAGTTATAAAATCCCAAAAGGACTTAGAGGATATTTTCCCCCAAGAATGGGAGGTTTTTAATTCCCTTGAGACATTGGAAGCCAAAATCAGCATTGATTCTAGCGCTACGATAATTTTCTATATAAACTCTAATATCAATGTCAGGTTTATATCAACTAAAATCCTTGAGTTAAGGAAAAAAGCAGGACGACAATTAAAAATAATTTTAAGAGAAACAGAACACTGCTTAAGAGTAAAAGAAGAAAGACTCCTAATTGACGTCGGAGCAAACTTGATTATTCCTTATAATGTTGCCTTCTTAAGATTTGTAACAATGGTTTACGCAATACAGGGGAGTTACTTTATACGTAACATACCCCATTACATTAATGAAGCACATGACACAGAGATGGAAGCCCTTAGAAAAAATTTTCTACCATTAACTGAGTTTATTAAACAATCTATTTTATTAGTTGAGAATAGCCAAAGAATTCAAATTAATTCTTCATTACTTAAATTTGCAATGGATAAGTCTATCCCAATTGAGGAAATAGTTGCATTAATTAAAATAAAGCGTAATGGCGATATTTTTACCCTAACTGAAAGTTGTTTATATCTGTTTTTGTTTCAATGTGAAAAATCAGAAATTAAAAATGCTTTAGCTCATATATTCTCACTACCCGTTGATGACTTATTTTTTGCCCAAGAATATTTTTCATTCAGTGATGACATCAAAAATGAACTTGGATTGCTTGCGTCCGAGGAATATGAACTCCCTTATCAACTGGATAATGACCAGCAATTACACTTTGAACATAACATGGATGTCGAATATAAAAGAGGAATCAGACAAGCCGCACGCCCCGCACCATTAACTTTAATTGGTTGATTTACAATGAATATCAGCGATTTTATTATTACAGTAACTGTTTCACTCTTAACAGGCATCAGTATAGGATTAGTATTAGTAAGAGCATGGACTCTTCTATTAAGCTTAATAGCGACGATAACTAAAAAACCAAAAGTATTAAAATCCGTTAACTTTACAGAATTCTTTTCAATCGAATCGAGGAATTAATTTGAAATCAAGTAATACCAATTTAGGTATATGGAATATTTATTTCATCATAAAGCTGATTCTAGTTGTAAACGGCGTAATTGAATTAAACTTCCTAAAAAATATCGCATTTATAGCATTCCTATTAATGCCTTTAAAAAATAGGTCTATCACTATTCTGCGGCAGGTTATTGCTATCCCTTTAGCATGCCTACTTTTTTATGAAGACACCTATTTACCACCAATAGGACATTTATTTGCTCAATTTGAACAAATATCGAAATTCGATATCAGTTATATAATCGAGTTAGTTACCCGTTTTGTTTCACTTAATTTTGTCTTGATAGTATTTATCAGCACAGTGTTCTACTTTATGTTTTATAAAACACTTCGTGTTTCTGTCCTGGTCATCGCAAGCATAATTCTTGTTCAAATTACTCATACTACTCCTCATTCACCTTCTGCAATAAATAATGAAATTCAACCCATTGCTAGCTTTAAAACACCATTAAAAACAAATGGAACTGATACCTCAGAAAAGGGGCAGCTTAATAATTATAGAAATGAGTTTTTCACTAAACAAGCCAGTTTGAATATTCCATTCCAAATCAACTTACAGAACAAAACAAAATTTGATATTTTGGCTCTAAGTATTTGTTCGTTGTCCTGGGAGGACATTAAATATTTCAAACTGGAAAATCATAAGCTGTTAAATGAATTTGATATCTTGTTTGAAAATTTCAATACCGCCACTTCATATAGCGGTCCAGCCTTAGTACGTTTGTTAGAGGCTAATTGTGGTCAAAAATCACATTCTGAAATTATGTCTAAGGTATCAAATGAACAATGTTATTTATTTAACAATCTAAAAAAAATTGGTTATGATACGGAACTCATCCTTAATCATAATGGTGTTTTTGACAACTTTTCAACATTACTTAAAGATAAAGGTAGACTGGAATCATCGCCTTTCCATTTCAATGTAAAACCCTATCTTTTGAATTTTGACAACTCACCCGTTTACCGAGATAAGGATATTTTTAATCAATGGATAAAGAACCGAGAAAATAGTTTCGAAAGCAAAAAGTTTACTTTATATAACACTGTGAGCTTACATGATGGACTTCACTTTGAAGCTAATAAATCAACAACTTCTTCTGAGACGTATGAAAAAAGATTAGTTACATTATTAGATGATCTATATGAAATAATAGACAGTCTGAAAAAAACTAATCACCCTATCGTTGTTCTACTTATACCAGAGCATGGTGCCAACATTAAAGGTGATAAAATTCAAATTGCAGGTATGCGAGACCTACCTAGCCCCGGAATAACTAACGTCCCAGTTGGACTAAAGATAATTGGTAATAGCATTCAGCGGATAGGATTTCAGCAACACGTTATTCAACAAAGTAGTTATTTAGCGATTGCGCACCTAGTAAATCAGCTACTTGAACAAGATATTTTCAGTAAAAAAGAGTTCGATCCTGGAAGTTTGCTGAAAAACATCCCTGAAACGCCGATGCTTTCTGAAAATGATGGTTCAATTGTTATGCGATACAATAATAACTATTACTACTCATTTAATAACGACGAGTGGACTGCATACAATCAGTAAATACTAGGAGATATTGAAATGAAATACGAAAAAAATGATGTAAATGAGCTCTATGAAAGCATTAATGTTGATGCTAACTTTTACGTTGAAATTAAAGAAAATGAATACCTTACAAAAATAAAAAATAAATGGCTGCTTATTAATGAAATAGTATCATTTGTTAACGAAAATCCTTCAAACTATAACAACAATAGAACTGCTTAAATGCGAATCTTGTGCGTTCAAGGTATTCATTCATCTGTTGGTTCAACAACAGTAGTGGCAAACGCCTCTCGAATTCTAAAAGAGCTAGGTCATGATGTGTTAGTATTTGATTTAAATCCAAATAATTTATTGCGCTTACATTTTAATATGGATTGGCAAAATCCTAGCGGATGGGCATCAAATATTAGCCATGAAAAACCATGGTTTAGTGCAGCTTTTGAGTGTGAACAGGGAGTTCGCTTTATTCCTTTTGGCCAAATTAATTATAAAAAACTCCAATCCTTATTAATTAACTCCATTGCAGAAACTTGGCTACCAGATCAATTAAATTTACTTAATTTGTCTAATGACTCATGGGTAATTATAAATATTTCTAGCGAACTTAATGAGTTAAGTACTCAAGCATTAAAATCAAGCGACATTATCATAAGGGTAATTGAGCCCCAGATAAATTCTTTATCACAGCTCATAGACTCGATTCAGTCGTCTTACATTTATGAAGACGTATCACTGATTAATAAATCATTTTATTTAATTAACAAATTAGAACCAACTAGTTTGCTTGATTATGATGTCGCGTTAATACTGAAAAAGCTACTATTAAACAAAATAATTCCTGTAACAATCCATTTTGATGAAAATATCAAAGAGGCGTTAGCCAATAAAACAACTGTAACTATACATGCACCAAAATCACCTGCTGCAATTGAATTCAGAGCACTTGCAATTTGGTTAATAAACCATTTCAATCGATAGTGAATAATCATGTCTACAAGAGATCATTTCAATAAAGACACAAAACTGCCTATTGATGTAAAATTATTCTTTATTATTAACCAATCGACTATTGGTAAAGACTGGGTTGTATTCAAAAAAACTTTATTAGCTGATAACACTCCACTATTTAGCATTTTAGTTGGAATAGTATTTTTTGCTTTTTGTTATGATGATAACAGAAAGAATGCTGCCCAAATTTTCAAAAAACACTTCCCTCACGTCAATTTTTCAGAGCCTACGCTGGCTGATATTCTTCGTTTCTTCTTACAATTATTGTGGTTATCGACTGTACAATCAAACAGAACTAAAAATAAAATAATTAACTTAGACTTTATTTATTTAGCTTTAACTTTTATAAAACTGAGTCTTCTCTTACCGCTTGAAAAAATTTCTATTTCAACCGACCGTATGCTCAACAAAGTTGAAATTTCAAATATGAGCCTCAGTAATAAGTTTGAGAGTCAGATATATTTGCTATTTGCAGGTCTATTAGCGATTATTTGTTTCTCAGTTCCTTTTACTACTTCAGCACAAGTCACCTTCAGTTTACTTCTTTTATTTGTAGCTTTCTTAGCCTATTCAACACCTGGGAAATTACCCAGATTAGTGCTTATTACTCTTTCAGTAACAATATCTTCACGTTACTTATGGTGGAGATATAACTCTACATTAAACATCGACAACAGTCTTGATGTATTTTTTGGCGTGATTTTAATTTTCGCAGAGACTTATGCATGGATTGTTTTGTTACTGGGATTTTTTCAAATAGTGTGGCCGTTAGAAAGAAAGCCTCTAGCCTTACCTGAAGATACTAGTGTTTGGCCAAGTGTAGATATTTTTATACCCACCTATAATGAACCGCTTGAAATTGTTAAAACTACACTTTTGGCAGCACTGGACATTGATTGGCCAAAAAATAAAATCAATGTTTTTGTTCTTGATGACGGTAATCGACCAGAATTTAAAATATTTGCAAATGAAGTAGGTGCTGGCTACATCACTCGTGATAATAATAATCACGCTAAAGCTGGTAACATTAACCATGCATTAACAATTACTCAAGGTGATTACATAGCAATCTTTGATTGTGACCATGTGCCTGTCAGATCATTTTTACAAATTACGATGGGCTCATTTTTAGCTGATATAAAACTCGCGCTTGTTCAAACACCACATCACTTTTACTCACCAGATCCATTTGAACGGAACATTGGTAATTTCAAACGCACCCCGAACGAAAATAATTTGTTTTATAGTGTTGTTCAAGATGGAAATGATTTATGGAATGCCTCATTTTTCTGTGGCTCCTGTTCGATATTAAAACGTGATCCCCTGCTAGAAGTTGGAGGTATTGCAACAGAAACAGTCACAGAGGATGCACACACCGCGTTACGTTTACACCGAAAAGGATATTCCTCTGCTTATCTAAATATTATTCAAGCTTCTGGATTAGCCACAGAATCATTGTCTGCACATGTTGGACAACGAATTCGCTGGGCAAGAGGCATGGCACAAATATTTCGTATAGATAACCCATTGCTTGGAAAAGGGCTAAGTATTAGTCAACGCTTGTGCTATACAAATGCAATGATTCATTTTCTAGGTGGAATACCCCGTTTAATTTTTTTGTTAGCGCCATTAGGGTTTCTTCTATTTCATAGTTATCTGATTTATGCACCGGCAATAGAGATTTTACTTTACGCAGCCCCTACACTGATACATGCCAATATCGCTAACTCCTATATTCAGGGTAGATATCGCTACTCATTTTGGGCTGAGATATATGAAACCGTTCTTGCTTGGTACATTGCCCGCCCTACAACAGTAGCATTGATTAACCCAAAAATTGGGAAATTTAATGTAACGGCTAAAGGTGGTTTAATCGAAAAAGACTATTTTGATTTAAGTATATCCAAACCCTACCTGACGCTAATAGTACTAAACATCATAGGTATAGTACTTGCGGTATACAGATATTTTTTTGGGCCGGATGACGAACAACTTACAGTAATTTTAAATTTTGCGTGGACAGCTTATAATCTAATATTGCTGGGTGGAGCAATCAGCGTAGCACAAGAAACAAAACAATTACGTACAAATCAAAGGATTGAAGCTAATACTGAAATTATAATTAAAAATAATTCAGGTCATTTATTTTGCGCAACTTTGCGTGATTTTTCGAGCGCTGGAGTAGGGCTTTACATAAATGATGAAACAAAACTTGAAAAAAATGAAATCATTCATATCCTAATTCCACGCGGTGATAAAGAATTCTTATTTCCTGTACGAATCACCCACGAAAATAAAAACTATATTGGAGCTGTTTTTGAAAAGTTAACCATTCAACAACAACTTGAATTTACCCAATGTACTTATTCCCGATCAGATGCATGGAGCCTCTGGAACCAAAATTTCGCTAAAGACAAGCCTCTCTCAAGCTTAATATCAATTCTTAAAGTGAGCTTCCACGGCTATCTTATTTTACTTAGGATGCTCCCTCAATTTATTACAAAGCCTTTTTTGTTATTAAGCTCATTTATTAGCTATATCAAAACATTGCTACCTAAAAACATTATAGATAATACTCTTGAGTATAAGGACGCTTGATATGAAAGTCTCTGCAACAACTAAAATTTTATTCGCACTCTTTTTTTCTGTATTGTTTACTTTGTCGACACCGAGCTTTTGTGCACAACGTAATTTTTTTAAAGATAACGTGACATACACTGTTGATAACCCTCCAGTCATTGATGATGTAACCTCATTTGAACAATTGGGCATAAAATCAGCTATAAAATTGCAAGGGAATTTATCCAAACAATCAATTGGTTTTGGTTCTCGACTCGACGAATTAGTAACAGCTGCTAAAATTGACGTATCTTATATTTATTCTCCTACACTTTCAGAAGATGTAACTCAAGTGCGCGTACTCATAAATAACCAAGTTGCTGGATATTTTAGCGTTGACAGGAGTAAAGCAGGGACTCAAATTAAAAACACCATGCATTTTGATCCAAGGTTATTATCTAAATATAATGAAATTACTTTTGAATTAATTACTTATCGTGAGGAGCGCTGTGCAAACCAAGCACAAATGAGTGAGTGGTTTGAAATTAGTAAACAGAGTCAATTAGTGTTGACGGTACAGCCAATTCCACTAAAAAACGATTTATCTCTTTTTCCAAAACCTTTTTTTGATGTCAATGACTTTACCTTAGTAGAGATTCCTTTTATTTTTCCTGAAAACTCAAAGAATGAAACATTGGAACCTGCTGGAATTGCAGCTTCGTATTTTGGTAGTCTGGCTAAATGGCGAGTTATATCATTTCCTACTCTCACTAATCAGTTGCCTACAAAACATGCCATTGTGTTCGCTACTAACGACAAACGTCCCGATTTTTTAAAGGATCTACCCCCAGTAAGTAAACCAACTATTCAGCTCATTGCTCACCCAACCAACCCTTTTGTAAAATTATTACTGATCTTAGGACGTGACAAACAAGATCTCCGTACTGCAATTGAAGGTTTAGTTACTGGCTCTCCTATATTAGCAGGATCATTTGCCGAAATTACCAATGTCAATATATTGTTACCTCGTAAACCCTACGACGCCCCTTCTTGGATGCCTCTTGATAGAGAAGTTAAATTAGGTGAATTAGTAGAAACCCCTACACAATTACAAACCCATGGTCGCACACCGACACCTATAACTCTGAATTTTAATATTGCACCTGATTTATTTACTTGGAAAAGCAGAGGTATTCCGATCAACATTAAATATCGATACTCGCCTCCAAATAAAGAGGATGACTCACAGCTATCTATGTTTGTAAACGACTTGTTTATTAAAGGTTTTTCTTTAAACAAAAACGGGATAAGCGGAGAGTCCGATAATGACAGAGTCAGAGTTCCACTCATTGATGATCTTGTATTTGGTGAAGAAAACAGAATTCTGGTTCCCGGGTTTAGATTAAGTACTCGAAATAGAATTCAATTTGAATATTCATTTAACAAACCTGAGGGTGGAGATTGTAGAGATTTAACGGCCGACTATATGTATGGTGAAGTTGATGGTGATTCCACGATTGATTTAAGTGGATTTTATCATTATATGCCAATGCCTGACTTAAGATCTTTTAGCAACCTAGGCTTCCCATTTACTCGATTAGCCGATCTTGCAGACACTGGGGTTATACTTAATAAAAACGCATCTGAGAGCGAAGTAGAAACCTACTTGGAATTATTAGGGTCATTTGGTTCTTCAACGGGACTATCGGCAACTAAATTTACTATTTTTGATTCTGCACCTTATAACGGAATTGAAGATAAAGACATACTCGTAATTGGTCAATTATCGACCCAAATTGTACAAGAAAACGATAAGAATAAATTAGCAAATGTTTTGGTATCAGAAATGAAAAAAGCGATTACCCAACCAATTCGTAATGCTGAAAATACAGAAATATTTCAACCAAACTATATAAAATCAGAGAGAACTGTAACAAGTCAAATCGAATTTAATAATAACAGTGATAATGAAGTGGGTGCGCTATTAAGCTTTGAGTCACCTTGGCAAAAAAACAGAAGTGTAGTAGCTTTGGTGGCATCACATCCGTCTAGTTTTAAGCAAATTATTTCAACGATCATGAATAGAAGTCAGGTTGTATCAGGGTCTGTTTCATTATTTAGAGCTGGGGAGGTAGTTAATGTGCAAGTAGGAGAAACTTACTTCATAGGCTATTTGCCTATCTATAAGCTAATTTGGTTCGAATTATCAGACCACCCTATATTAGTTGGCCTGATCACATTTTTGATGGTTATCTTATTAATTACAACACTGTGGCGGCTATTTAAATATATTGCTTATAAACGCTTGAAAACATCCCGATAATTTTATTAGAAAAGAGCAATCAAAATGCGTTTTTTTTTGTAATTTTGTTAATAGTAACCCCACTATTTTCACTTGCAAATGATGATACATGGAAAGATTGGGAGGAATTTAAAGCTATTTATATTTCACCTGAAGGACGTGTTATTGATGGAAGTAATCATAAATTGATCACAACATCAGAAGGTCAGGCTTATGCAATGGTATTTGCTTTGATTGCGGATGATAAGAAAACATTTCAACGTTTGCTAAATTGGACCGAAAGCAATTTAGCAAACAATGACTTAGCGGTTAACCTGCCTGCTTGGTTATGGGGCCTAAATAAAGAAACCTATAGTGTTTTAGATACAAATTCAGCTTCAGATGCAGATTTATGGATTGCTTACGCACTAACTGAAGCTGGACGAATTTGGAATGAATATCGCTATGAATCATTAGGTTATTTTTTAGCCCAACGTATTTTACAAAAGGAGGCCGTACAAATACCTAATTATGGATGGATGCTCCTACCTGGATCAAGAGGATTCCAAGTAACTACGACCTCATGGCGGTTAAATCCTAGCTATCTTCCAATACAGATTTTAAGACGTTTTGAAGTATTATTTCCACATTCAGTGTGGCATGAAATCACTGAAAATAGTATAAAACTCTTAAACCAATCTTCACCACTAGGATTTGCACCAGAATGGGCAGTTTTAAATACCAACAACCAAATTCAAGATGACAATAGCGATACTAAAATAGGAGGATACAATGCTATTCGAGTCTACCTTTGGCTAGGCATGTTAAGTGAAGATGAGCCAGAAAAAAAAGCGCTGATGAGTCATTATTCTCCCATGTTAAAAATTATTCAATCTGATGAGTTTGTGGCAGAACAATACGATATCGCATTAAAAACCCAATCTGGTTATCACCCCCTTGGATTTAAAGCTGCTGTATTACCATTTTTAGTCAGCGCAGAGGATTTAAAAACGACAAATAATTTTTTGAATGAGTTAATAACCAGAAAAACATCTTCCAAACCTGATCATTATTACGAGAATGTTCTTGTATTATTTGGGAAAGGGTGGCTAGACCATAAATATGAATTTACAAAGAACGGTATGCTTTCTCTTAACCCTCAAAAATGATGAGCCTAGCATATATTAGAATAAAACGCTTTTCACTTAGCTAGGCAAAACACTGATACAGACACTGACTAATAATAAACCCTAAACGAACGCTGAATTTGCTCAAATTCATAAAGATAGGGCTGAGCAATTTGGTGATTATTAGTAACAATGACTAAATCATGAGAAAATACCGAAGTGTTATACCAGTTAAAGCTACCTTCAATGACAATAGCATCATCAATAATACAATATTTAGAATGAATGGGTGAATACGGTACAGGGTGATCATCTTGACCATAGACCAAGCCTACAGCAATACCTGCATTCTTTAAGCGTTGTACTGCAGGTAATAAAGGTCGATTTAACTCATCAACCATAGAGCGCTCAACCCCAATACGACCTTCTCTTGCTAAATGCCCATTAAAAAGAATGTGCACATAAACCCCCCTAGTCTTTGCTTGAATTAAGGCCTCAACAACACTCTCATGGTGCTCCCCTAATAAGTCCCCCATTAAAAACAGGCACAATCTAATTGAATATTTAGCGTGATGGATTTCAGCAAGGATTGCGTGATGAGGTCGATAAGGCTTGCCATTGAGCATCATTTGCCTGCCAAAGGTATAAAGCAAATTAAAATGGCTTAAGGGATCAACGCCATATTTTTGATTAACCCCCCCACGCTGACTCTGGAATATATTATCCAATAATCGGCACACACCCTTTGAACGAAAAGTCATTCCAGACTCCCAATTAGCCCACCAACGATCGAAGGTGATATTAAAAGAGCCTAATATGCAATCTTCATCATTAAAGATTACAAACTTTGTGTGCATATCAGGTTCAACTTCTATAAGATGATGTCGAGGTGTGCAAAATACGCCAATCAATTCAACACGAGCCTGCTTCAGACGAGCATAATTATGACTATTAGTTAAGGTCATTTTGCGCCAATCAACAATACACTGTACCAAAACACCATGATGACTGGCATGAATCAAGTGGGAAATAAAATCTGAATCATCTATACAATCCACACTAACTTTTATAGTACACAAGCGCTCAGGGGTTTCCCACTTGCTACGAATCACCTTATCAATATGATCATGAAGATAACGTTTGGGATGATAAGGATGATATTGCTGCCCTTTGGTAAACTTTGGCGTCAAATTTAACGACTCAAAGTGGTGATTATACCAATCGACATCACTCTGCAATTCTGCTGAATTCAACTCATAAGTACGATACTCATTAACAGTTGACCAATCACTGCTAATCTTGCGAAATTGCGGATTGTCATCTTGTGCCTCATGACTGTTCATAAAAATGTAGTCTTTATGTGAGGCAATAGAATGTTCATTCAAATGGATAATATAAGAAAATTTAATACAACTTATCTTTCCAAAGTTATTAGAAAATGGGAGAACATAAAAATCACGCGTACATCGTTTATGTCTATCCCATTTAATATCATAGGCGTCAGTATCAACAACATAAGTTTCACATAGACCATGCTCACGATATACCTTGAGAACAACTTTTACATTAGCCTGAACCCCATAAAACACATCGAATTCTATTTTCCCCCAACGAACATTAAATTTCTCGTTATAATCATTAACTCTTTGAAAATAACCGCCTAAATATCCATGTGTGGGTGTGGCAAATTGTTCTGCTATCGGCATGTTTTATCCTTATTGTTACTTATTATTCAAAACTTAGGTTCAAAGGCCATCAAATAGCCGCAATGGTCTGAGACACGACCATAATCTTCATCGGTAAACAGTACATTTCCATCAGTGATGTGAAGTCCACTCGTTTTATTCATAAAAATATAATCAATCCGATAATCATCTGCAAGATAATGTTGCCAATGTGGGTCATTTACTTTGAATATTTTTTCAAATGCGCCCTGAGAATTAACCGCTAAAAACTGGTCATCATATCTATTGTCATTAACGACAAAATGATAGCCTTCTGAACCCGCTGTGATATTAAAGTCGCCACATAAAAGTGTTGCCTTTACTTCCTGGGTTTGATTATCATCAGCCCACTGGCTTAAATTTTTAAACTGCTCTGAGAAACCATCAGACCACCAACTGAGATGTGCCGAATAAACGTTAACCAACCCTATATAAGGAACATTTATCTGGGCCATAACCACTTTTCTCGAATTAATGCTATAGGGACTATGAACAGTAGATACATATTTTGAGGACTGTTTTAATAAGGGGTAACGGCTTAAAATGGCAACTCCCTCTCGGTATTTATCAAATCCTAAATGAGCCCAATCGGTATAAATATGATAGGGCTTTAATAATTGATCATTAATTATTTTTGCCGAATTAGTGTCCCAATTTCCATTGCCATCATTCCAAAGCTCAGCCACTTCCTGAAAACAAATCACATCAGCATTCTGCTCATTAATAGCTTTAGCTATCTGCGCAAACTTCATGTCCTGATTATCTTCCTGATAACAATGCAAATTAAGAATCAAAACCTTAAGTGCTTCATGACTCAGCGAATAATTCTTATCGCCATTGTTATCCCAGAAAACCTCATCATCGACCTCACAAGAGATAATATATTGCACTCGAAACGCATTATCTATCGTTAATAATCCCTGCCAAATCTGGGAGCCATACTGATTTGGATTTCTGGCGTTACTACAAGCCACCTCGTCCCAATAATTTCTTTTATATTGGCAAGGATTTTTATAGGTATGTAACCAATTATCTACCGTCCAATGTACCGTCACAGCCTGCGCCTGAATGGATTCATTGATTGATACAACAATAGGAATGCTTTTCTGCTTAACGTCTAAGCGACTCTCAAAACCAATATTTTGTACTATATGATTAGACGTAACCTTTATGCCAGAGTCGGCTTCACTGGAATAATTTAAACCCTCGTTATTATCCCAATACTCTTGACCCTGCACTAAATAACGCAAAGAAAAAACAATATTACCAGGAAGTGATTTTTCACTCGTACCCATGAGCGTTATTTTAGCACGCCAATATTCCGTATTATCACCCAAAGCACTGTGGTAACTTGCTGGTAATGAAGACCATTCACCGTCTTCACCCGCCCAAACAACGTCGCACTGCTTGTCATAACCCAGATTATCTAACTGCATAAAAAAAGAAACTATTTGTTGAACTGTCTTGTTTTTTCGGGAAATTACATTTTCCACATACAGCAACTGAATCTTATTCACCTGACTAAAGGTTTTCATATAACGTTATGTATTCTTGAGCACTACGTTGCCATGAAAAATCTTTTCTCATCGCATTTAGTTGCATTTTTTCCCACGTGTTAGTTAAGCTGTATAAAATCAATGTCCGTTTAATGGCCTCTAGCAAAGCACTTGGACTTGCTTCATTAAACACAATGCCACTGGCTGTGTCGTTGGCTAATGTACCTGGCAAGGTATCGGTCACTGTGTCTGCTAAGCCTCCGGTTTTTCTGACGATAGGAATAGTGCCATAACGTTGACTATACATCTGGTTTAAACCACACGGCTCAAACCGTGAAGGCATTAAAAAAACATCAGAACCCGCCTCAATTAAATGCGCCAAGGCTTCATCATAACCGATGGAGATCACTATTTTATCTGGATACAACAACGCGAAGTCTTTAAGTTGCTTCTCAAAGCCTTTATCGCCACTGCCTAATAATACAAATTGCAGTTCCATTGTTACCATATCAGGCAAACATTCTATAATTAAATCAATCCCCTTTTGCTCCACTAAACGACCAATTAACCCCAACAAAGGTATATCATCGTTAACAGGCAGCCCGAACCTTTCCTGCAATGCTCTCTTGTTTAACTTTTTATTAGCCAGCGTTGTTTCTGAATAAGTCTGGGCTATAGCCTGATCATGCTCGGAATCCCATTGCTCAAGATCAATGCCGTTAATAATTCCTCCCAAAGACTCTTTACGATGCGCCAAGAGTCCTTCCAGACCATAACCATACTCTTCTGTTTGTATTTCCAACGCATAGGTTGGACTTACCGTAGTAATATAATCGGCATAGACTAAGCCGCCTTTAATAAACGATAAGTGATCATGAAACTCAAGTCCCTCAGGATGCCACAATTGCCCCGGCAAATTCAAAGAAACAGCTGAACTAGCCGGAAATAACCCCTGATAAGCCATATTATGGATAGTGAATACCGTCGATGGCCGATTGTATTCAAGAGACAATAAAGCCGGCACTAATCCGGTCTGCCAATCATTGCAATGCACAATATCAGGCTTCCAATCTTGATGAACCCTATCCATAGCCACTTCAACCACAATACGACAAAATAAGCCAAATCGTTCAGCATTATTTACCCAGGGTTTACCCTGTTCATCGACATACGGATTCCCTGGATAATTATAATACGCAGGGTAATCAATCAACCAAACAATCACTTGACTGTCTGGCATAGTCGTTTCAAGTATATTAATGTTTCGATTATCAACACGCAGAGAAAAAAGAAAGCGCACGCTTTCAGTCGTTTCTAAGGCCTGATAGTTAGGGATTATCAACCTTATATCTTGGGATAACTCAACTAATGCTTTTGGCAAACTACCGCAAACATCAGCGAGCCCTCCGGTTTTAATTAAAGGATGTGCTTCACTGGTAACAAAGAGAATTTTTTTCATAGGATTTATTTAATCACCTGACTATAGCCTATGGTTAATCTATAACTTTAATATTAAAGCGCCTAACGGGGGTAAATTCAGGCTAATAGAGTAAAGTTGGTTCATCCAGGGCACTGATTCTGAGACAACCGCACCACTCCCGGTATTTGTCCCATCATAATACTTAGAATCAGAATTAAAAATTTCGGTATAAACACCTTCTTCAGGTACACCTAAGCGGTATTTTTCTCTAGGAACCGGTGTAAAATTAAGCACCACAATTAATTCTTCGAACTTATTTTTACGTCTGTAACTGATAATAGACTGTTGCACATCATGACAATCAATCCACTCAAACCCCTGATGTTCAAAATCATGCGAGAATAAAGCAGGGTGGGTTTTATATAAATGATTAAGATCCTTAACCAAGGTTTGTACGCCCTTATGATGAGGATAATCTAATACATACCAATCTAGCTCTCTATTCGCATTCCACTCAGTACCTTGACCAAACTCACAGCCCATAAATAATAATTTCTTACCGGGGTAAGTAAACATGAAGGTATACAACAAGCGTAAATTAGCAAAACGCTGCCATTCATCTCCTGGCATTTTATTAATTAATGAACCCTTTCCATGCACCACTTCATCATGCGAAAACGGTAAAGCAAAGTTTTCAGTAAAAGCATAAAGCATTCCAAAAGTCAGCTTGTCGTGGTGATATTTACGGTGAATAGGTTGTTCACTCATGTAAGCAAGCACATCATGCATCCAACCCATATTCCATTTCATAGAAAACCCTAAACCGCCAGTCCAAGTGGGACGGGTAACTTGAGGCCAAGAGGTCGACTCTTCCGCCATCATGACAGTACCGGGATGCAAATCATGCGTTACAGCATTTAGTTCTCTGAAAAAATCAATGGCTTCTAAATTCTCATTACTTCCGTACACATTAGGAATCCAATCATTTTCTTCGCGAGAATAATCGAGATACAACATAGAGGCGACGGCATCCACTCTTAAACCATCTAAGTGAAACTCTTCTAACCAAAAGATCGCACTAGCCAACAAAAAGTTTTTGACTTCTTTACGGCCATAATTGTAGATTAATGTCCCCCAGTCACGATGCTCTCCTTTTCTTGGATCTTCATGCTCATAGAGTGCGCTGCCGTCAAAACGAGCAAGAGCAAACGCATCTTTTGGAAAATGTGCTGGCACCCAATCCAAAATAACGCCAATACCATTCTGATGGCAAGTATCGATAAAATAACGGAAATCATCAGGTGTACCATGACGACTAGTTGGCGCAAAATAACCTGTCGTTTGATAGCCCCAAGAGCCGTCAAAAGGATGCTCAGTAACCGGCAATAATTCAATATGCGTAAAGCCCATCTGTTTAACATAGTTGATTAACTCAACAGCCAAGACCCTATAAGAAAGAAAATTATTTTGGTTATCTCGTCTCCATGAACCCAAATGAACTTCATAAATAGACATAGGTTCGTGTAACCAATCGAACTTAGCTCTTCGATTTAGCCACTGCTCATCTTTCCAACTGTAATTTTTTTCTTTGACTACAATTGATGACGTATTGGGACGAAACTCAAATTGCTGCCCGTAAGGATCAGTCTTTAACAATATTTCCTGTGTATAGCGATTTAAAATTTCAAACTTATAGAGACACCCGACTTTTAATCCCGGCATAAATATTTCCCAAATGCCACTACCTCCCAAACTACGCATAGGATTACAACGACCATCCCATTGGTTAAAATCCCCGACGACACTCACACGACCCGCATTAGGCGCCCAAACCGTAAATAACACACCATCAATACCATCAACAGCATGAACGTGTCCGCCTAATTTTTGGTATACATGCCAATGTTTACCTTCCCCAAATAAATACTGGTCGAAATCCGGTAATTGGCTGCCAAAATCATAAGGGTCATAATTTTCATGGGTGTACCCATTTTTATCTACCCATGTTAATTTATAGTGATCCGGTAAATCTTTAGATTCTGCAAAATATGAAAAAAAATCAGACCCGGTTATGCGGTTTAACTCAACGCCATTACTGCTAAAACAAACAGTTTCTGCGTAAGGAAGATAAACTTTAATTTGGACCTGATCATTATTGATATGTCGCCCTAAAACAGAAAAAGGATCATGATGCTTAGCTTGACTAATTTTTATTAAGTCATCATCAAGCTTATTCACTGCTTTACTTACCACTACCTCTTGGACTAAATTGGGTGTAAGCACTTCATCTTCTTCTTTTAAAACTTCTTTCTGTTTTACACTGTTATTTGACGTATTGCTTACATTTCTGGTTGCCGCATCCTGCTTTATATTTTTTTTGATTTCAGAGGCAGGTGTGTTTACTTCAGGTTCTGCTGAGATAACTTTTTTAGTATCAGAGTCAAGTGTGTTATTAGAACGCTTTTTCACTTTGAATGACCTCGGTGTAGTAGTAGAATGAATGTTGAGTGAATCTTACCAAAATAACAAACAGTTGTAATATCTATATCAACATGGAGACGAAATATGTCAGCCCCAAGCAATAACCAACCCGATCACAATGTCGGTCACTTAACCCGTAATACAATTGCATTAATATTAGCTGGTGGCCGTGGCTCAAGGTTGATGAACATGACTGATTGGCGAGCAAAGCCCGCCGTACCTTTTGGAGGAAAATTTAGAATCATCGACTTCCCCCTATCTAATTGCGTTAACTCTGGGATCCGCAAAATAGGTATATTAACACAATATAAGTCAGACTCTTTGATTCGTCACATTCAACAGGGTTGGGGCTTTTTACGTGGCGAATTCGGTGAATACGTTGATCTCATGCCCGCACAACAAAGACATGATGAAAACTCTTGGTATAAAGGCACTGCTGACGCTATCTTTCAAAACATAGATATACTTAGAAGTCGCAAACCAGCACATATATTGGTTCTAGCGGGTGATCATATTTACAAAATGGATTATGGCGCAATGCTTGCGGATCATATTCAAAAAAAGGCTGATTTAACCATAGGTTGTTTGGAAGTTTCTCTTGAAGAAGCCACCGCTTTTGGGGTCATGGACGTGGATGACAACCGACGCGTTAAAGCCTTTGTAGAAAAACCAGAAAATCCACCTGTTATGCCTGGCAAAACCGATACAGCTCTAGCTTCAATGGGGATTTATATTTTTAATGCTGGCTTTCTATTTGAACAATTACTCAAAGATGCCGACAATAAAAACTCAACCAATGATTTTGGAAAAGACATTATTCCCTCTGTCATTGATAAATATATTGTCAACGCCTATCCGTTCTTGGATTTACAAAGTGGCGCACAAAGTTATTGGCGTGATGTAGGAACCATCGACGCTTATTGGGCAGCTAATATGGAGTTAATCGGAGTAAATCCTGGATTAAATCTATATGACAATACGTGGCCAATATGGACAAATCAAGAACAAACACCGCCAGCCAAATTTGTTTTTGATGATGATGAAAGACGTGGCCTCGCGGTTGATTCTATGGTTTCCGGTGGTTGTGTTATTTCTGGCGCCACAGTTCGACATTCTTTGTTATTCTCAAATGTCCGGGTTAATTCATATAGTTCTGTAAAAGATTCTATTGTTCTACCTCAAGTTAACATAGGTCGTCATTGCCGCATTACCAAAGCTATTATAGAAAAGGGTTGTGAGATTCCAGAAGGAACCGTTATTGGTGAAAATAGAGAAGAGGACGAAAAGAGGTTTCATGTAAGTTCTGGTGGAGTTGTATTAGTCACTCCTGATATGCTTGGACAAAAACTACACTATGTTCGCTAAAGGCTATTAAAAATAAATTTTTCCTGCGAAAATCAGATGAATATCTTTATTCGCAGGACATTCTTATTACTAATTTTAGGTGCGAGGTAGTTTTTATAGGTTACATAAATCATAATCGATCCATTAACTTAGCTCTCCCCCTCTTGGCTATAATTAACGAGAAATAAAATTATGACCGATAAAAGAAAGTTGAAGTTAGTCATGTGCTGGCACATGCATCAACCGGAGTATAGGGACTTACAAACCGGAGAATTTAAGTTACCTTGGACTTATCTTCATGTCATTAAAGATTATGTAGACATGATTGGACATTTGGAATCCGTCCCAGAAGCTAAAGCAGTAGTCAACTTTGCTCCTGTTCTACTGGAACAAATTGAAGATTACAATAATCAGGTCACTAACTATTTAGAGCAGGGTCGTTTATTAAAAGACCCTCTGCTTGCCGCATTAATTGCCCAATTTAATCCTATCCACCAAGAAGAACGCTGGAAATTGATTAAAGATTGTCTTCGTGCAAATAGAGAACGTCAAATTAACCGCTACCCTGCTTTCAAAAAACTAGTTGATATGGTCGAGTGGGTTGAACAAAACTACGATACATTACGTTATATCAATGACCAATTTCTAAATGACATAATAGTTTGGTATCATTTGGCATGGATTGGAGAGACTGTTAAATTAACAGATAGCAGAGTAAAATACTTAATCGAAAAGGGTTCTGATTACAGCCTGGCAGATAGGGTACAAATCTTACACGTCATCGGGGATCTTCTTAAAAATGTTATTCCAAGATACAAAGCATTAGCAGACAAGGGACAAATTGAGCTTTCAGTTACTCCTTATGCGCACCCAATTATACCGCTTTTACTAGACTTAAACACCGCTCATGAGGCCATGCCGGATGCTCCTTTACCCAATATAAAAACTTATCCTGGTGGTGAAGAAAGAGTAATATGGCACCTTAAAAAAGGTGTGGAAACCTTCAAGCGTTTTTTTGGCACCAAACCTAAAGGATGTTGGCCATCGGAAGGGAGTATCAGTGAGCAATCACTCAAAATTCTGAGTGATTTTGGCTTTAGCTGGACAGCCAGTGGTGGTTCCGTTCTAATGAATAGTTTAAAATTGTCTGAGAATATCCAACCCACTGGAATCCACCATCCATTTAAATTGAAAGATACAAAAATTAGCTGTTTTTTTCGAGATGATGGCTTATCCGATCTTATTGGATTTGAATATTCAAAGTGGCATGCAGAGGATGCAGTTGGTGATTTTATTCATCACTTAGAAACCATTACAGACCATGATCCGAGCAATAAGGTTGTTTCTATTATCATGGATGGTGAAAATGCATGGGAATACTTTCCAGATAACGGGTACCATTTCCTGAGTTACTTATACAAATACTTGGCTAACCACCCAACCATTGAATTATGCACTTTTTCAGATTGCCTAAAAAATAAACCGACTATAAAACCTTTATCATCACTAGTTGCAGGTAGTTGGGTCTACGGTACATTTTCAACCTGGATAGGGTCTGAAGATAAAAATCGTGGCTGGGATATGCTAGGTGACGTAAAAAATGCTTTTGATAAAGCTGTTTTAGCCAATCGTTTGACTACCAAACAAATTCAACAGGCTGAGTTTCAACTTTCCATCTGTGAAGGTTCAGACTGGTTCTGGTGGTTTGGGGATTATAATCCAGGCCATGCTGTGAGTAGCTTTGAAAAGCAATTTAGGCTTAATTTAACAAATCTATACCTATTATTAGGCGAAGAACCTCCATCTTATCTAGCACTTTCTTTTACTCATGGGTCTGGGGATCCAGCAATGGGTGGAGCAATGCGACCAGGCGTTGAACATTAACCAGGGATTTTAAAGCGTGAACAACCTTTTAAATAAACGCCGCGCAGGCGTTCTACTTCACATTACTTCTTTACCGGGCACTGATAAGCAAGGTAATTTAGGACAAGAGGCATACAACTTCGTCAATTTTTTACATGACACTGGCATTAGTGTATGGCAAACATTGCCATTAGGCATGACCCATGCCGATGGGTCACCTTATCAATGTCTATCTGCTCATGCTGGCAACTCTGTATTAATTGATATAGATAGCTTGATAAAGTTAAATTGGTTAAAACCTTCAGAGCAATGCGAAGAATGTAAAGGGTCTTTCGTATTTAACAAAAGCTGTTTAATTGCAAAAGCTTATATAGGATTTTTAGAACGTGCGACCCAAAAAGATAAAGACGATTTCGCCAACTTTTGTCAAGAAAAAGCATTTTGGCTCAATGACTTTGCTTTATTCATGGCACTTCGAACCCTGTTCAATCAGCAATGCTGGAATCAATGGCCAACACCTTTCAAAGAAAGAGAAATAAATGCTCTTACTGAAGCGAGTAAAAGATTAGCTGAAGACATTGAAAATATTAAATTCGAACAATATGTTTTTTTTCGACAATGGATGAAATTAAAATCCTATGCTAACGAGCGAGGCGTACTTTTGTTTGGAGACATTCCTATTTTCGTTTCTTACGATAGCTCCGATGTCTGGGCAAATCGTAAAGTTTTTAAGCTCAATGAATCAGGAGAAATGTCTGTTGTCGCAGGGGTACCTCCTGATTATTTTTCTGAAACTGGCCAACGCTGGGGCAATCCGCATTATGATTGGGATTATCTCAATAAAACAGGATTTGCATGGTGGACTGAACGTATGGAAACCCAGCTTGAACAATTTGACATTCTTCGAATTGATCATTTTCGTGGTTTAGAAGCTGCTTGGGAAATACCAGCGAATGAACCAACAGCGCAAATTGGAGAATGGGTTAAAGCACCTGGAAGCGAGCTATTAAACGCAATTAAAGCAAAATTAGGTTCCATTCCTTTAGTTGCTGAAGATTTAGGTATCATTACTGAGGAAGTTGAAGCGTTAAGAGATGAATTTAATTTACCAGGAATGAAAATCTTACAATTTGCTTTTGGCAGTGGTAACGAAAATCCTTATTTACCTGGTCATTATGAAAGAAACTGCGTTGTCTATACCGGCACTCACGATAACGATACGACAATAGGCTGGTCACAGACTATTCAAGACTATGAACGATCTCATGTTTATGATTATCTTGGCCACTCATCTTTGCCAATCAACTGCATGCTCATACAAGCCGCATTAGGCTCAGTCGCAAATCTGGCAATTATCCCAATGCAAGATATTCTTGAACTGGGCTCAGAGGCAAGAATGAATACGCCTGGTACAACAGTAGGGAACTGGAAATGGCGCTTTCAATGGCATCAACTGTCGCATGACCAAACCGCCCGATTTAGTTATTTAGTTTCCTTATTTGACCGTAAATCATAATAAGTAAACGAAGCTAGCAATTCTGTGGGAGCAGCTTTAGCAACTCCCACAATAATTCCTCTACAATTAATCTTGTGACCAGTTCATAAAGTCATTTCACTACTTCTTATCTTGACCCACCTCTTTAGTAATCGGCAACAGAGGAATATTATAACTTTCTATAATAGCTTTTATTTTATCTGCCTGACTAACAATCAACTTATCCAGTAATTGTTTTTTCTCTTTATCGCCCTTACGAACTCCCATCGCCATAGCAAAATCAAACTTAATTCCTGGGGTTGATTTCATTGGGATCATTGTGTAGGTGTTTTTTTGGCCTTGAGCCATGACATAGGCAGCCATAGGCCCCCAAAGTATCACCATGTCAATTTTCTTGGCTTTAAAGTCCTTGTCTATCTGCATAGCCACGTTATTCTCACTATCACCAGACATTGATTGATAAGAAGTACCTTGCTCAAGCAAACCATTTTGTTGCAACCACGCAGCACCGGGACCTCGATCAAACATGGCTATTTTTAAAGCATCTTGCCTTTGTAAAGGCAACCCAGCTAATTGAGCGGGGTCTTTTATATCATCCCAGCCACGGCCTTTCGCAATCAACAATACATAAGTAGATTTATAATAGGGTGCAGTCGTTGCGGTCAAATCATAACCCGCCGGAACACCCATAACGATATCGCATTTAAATTCATCCTTACCCGCATTCCATTCATCCACATCAGCTGTCAAGGTATTACGAATAAAACCTATGCGCTGAGCAAACCAGGTATATTCAACTTTTTGCCCTAGCTCTTTAGCAAATAACTCAGCAATTTTATTCTCAAAGCCCTGCTCATCTTTTGTTGAATAAGGAGGATTAAGGGGATCAGCACAGACTTTAAACTTTTCTGCTGCAGTAGTGGGCAATATAACGGCCGCCAAACACAAGCCAGCCAGTGTTTTTGTAACGCTCATTTTGATTCCTTTTAAAACGGTAAAAGCATTGTAATTATGTTCCCACATTTTACAGGCACCCTCTCAGCTAAACAAGCAGCGTACTGAGTAGTTAACTAAATGCCTGCTCTAAGCTAATAAAACAATTGGAGAGTTACAAGAAGAAATTAATAAAGATATAGCAAGATACGACAAACTTGACAAAAAAAAGGCCTACCAAAAGGTAAGCCTTTAATTATTGATGGCGTCCCCAAGGGGGTTCGAACCCCTGTTACCGCCGTGAAAGGGCAGTGTCCTAGGCCGCTAGACGATGGGGACTAAAAACTAATTTAGTCTGGCCTAAAATTAACCAGTAGATAAGGTTAATCCTAAAACTTAAAATTCTGAATACTTGCAATTTTACGTCAATCACAAGAAAATAGTGTGGCGTCCCCAAGGGGGTTCGAACCCCTGTTACCGCCGTGAAAGGGCAGTGTCCTAGGCCGCTAGACGATGGGGACTAGCGATTTTTATTCTTTTCTTTTGGTGGAGCCAAGCGGAATCGAACCGCTGACCTCAACACTGCCAGTGTTGCGCTCTACCAATTGAGCTATGGCCCCAAGTAAAGAACGGGCATTTTACAGTATTTTACAGTAATGTCCAATACTATTTTTGATCTCTTATATAGTTTATTGCTCTCTCTAGCCTGGCTAAGGTTTTTTCCCTCCCAATTAAGGTCAAAGTAATATCAATTGCAGGCGATACGGCTGAGCCACAAACCGCCACCCGCAAAGGCTGAGCCACTTTACCCATGTTAAGCCCAAGTGCTTCGGCAAGATCAACAATCACTTGATGAAGCGGCTCAGCACTCCAGCTCTTCTGTTCTGCTAATTTGGCATGTAACTGCTCTAAAACATCATCTGAACCCACAGTAAAGTTCTTTTTAGCCGCTTTCTCATCATAAGAATCAAATTCCTTATAAAAATAAACACTAGCCGCCGCCATTTCAACCAAGGTTTTACTTCTTTCTCTTTGTGCCTTAACCACATCAACCAAGTCTGGGCCATCCGCTGGATCAATACCCAACTGCCCCATATGCCAACTCAAATGACGCGCGACATGAACCGGATCACTGTTCATAATATATTGATGATTCAGCCATAATAACTTCTCCATATTAAATGTTGAAGCCGATACATTGACATCATCCAATTCAAAGTACTCCACCATCTCATCCAGGGAGAAGATTTCCTGATCTCCATGAGACCATCCCAAACGCACGAGATAATTAAGTAAAGCCTCTGGCAAATAACCATCATCACGAAACTGCATCACACTGACTGCACCATGACGTTTAGATAAACGTGCGCCGTCTGACCCCAGAATCATCGGTAAATGTGCATATTGAGGCAACTCTGCACCCAGTGCTTTAAGAATATTCATTTGCCTTGGGGTGTTATTAATATGATCATCACCCCGAATAACATGGGTGACTTTCATATCCATATCATCAACAACAACCGTCAAATTATAGGTAGGTGATCCATCTGCCCGGGCAATGATCAAATCATCCAGTTCTTTATTAGCGACGACAATATCGCCCTTAACCAAATCTTCGATAGTAACAACACCGTCTATCGGATTTTTAAACCGAACAACAGCCTCTCTACCCTCTTCCAACCCCTTTAATTCTCTACATTTACCGTTATAACGTGGCTTTTCCTTATTAGCCATTTGCTCGGTGCGCAACTGCTCTAACTCGTCTTTACTGCAGTAGCAATAATAAGCATCACCTTGAGCTATCAATTGCTGGATAATTTCTTTGTATCGATCAAAATGATGCGTTTGATAATAAGGCCCTTCATCATAATCCAGCCCTAACCAGGCCATGCCCTCAAGGATAGCATTAACTGATTCCTGAGTTGATCTTTCTAGATCGGTATCCTCAATCCGCAATATAAATTTCCCGCCATGTTTACGGGCATAGAGCCAGGAAAACAATGCAGTTCTAGCGCCGCCGACGTGCAAATAACCCGTTGGACTCGGGGCAAAACGTGTAGTTATACTCATGATATTATTTAGTCAGTAAAATTCTTTTGGCGTATTCAGTGGGAAGTTGCTTGGCAGCGCTTAACCGCATCGCTTGATAACTAAAAGCCACACCGCCTTTAGCCACATCATTTTTACCCGTTAAAGCCATAGCCGTTGTGTTACCTTGAGCCGCCGCTTTTTCATACCATTGGGTCGCAGCCTTAACATCGTTTTTAACCCCCAAGCCTCTATCATATAGGGCCGCAACAATCATTTCAGCGTCAACACTCCCTTGTTGAGCAGATTTTAGAAACCATTCAAAAGCCTGCTGCTCATCTTTCTCAATACCACTTCCCAGCAAATACATGGCACCCAGCTTTGCTTGAGCCTTACTGTCGCCCTGCTCCGCTGATTTATGGAGATTGACGGGTAACCCATCTTCATCGGCATTAGCATTAAAAACACTCGCCAATAAACAGCCAATGAAAACCCATTTCAGTAATTTATGCATCAGAAACACCTGTAGAAATAACATCTAATCCACCCATATAAGGTAACAAAGCCTCGGGAATACGAATACGTCCCTGAGCGTCCTGATAATTTTCCATCACTGCAATCAACGTCCTGCCCGCAGCTAATCCAGACCCATTTAGCGTATGAACTAACTCTGGCTTGCCCGTTTCAGGATTACGCCAACGCGCCTGTAAACGACGGGCCTGAAAATCTTTAAAATTACTGCAAGATGAAATCTCCCGATAAGCCCCCTGCCCTGGCAACCACACTTCAAGATCATACGTTTTAGCCGATGAAAAACCCGTATCACCTGCACATAACAATACTTTACGATAAGGCAGATTGAGTTTCTTCAGGATATTTTCAGCATGATTTGTCAGTTCTTCATGCGCTTGAGCAGAGTCTTCTGGCTTGACAATTTGCACCAACTCTACTTTCTCAAACTGGTGCTGACGAATCATACCGCGCACATCACGCCCGTAAGCGCCAGCTTCACTTCTAAAACAGGGACTATGACAAACATACTTTAACGGCAAATCTTTTGCTTCAATAATTTCGTCCCGCACTCGATTAGTCACAGGCACTTCAGCGGTGGGAATCAAATATAACGCCGGCTCATCACTGGCTTTAAACAAATCGGCTTCGAACTTGGGTAATTGACCTGTACCCCGTAAACTGGCTGCATTGGCTAAGAAAGGCACATAGGTTTCATCATAACCATGCTCGGCCACATGCGTATCCAACATCAACTGAATAATAGCCCGTTGTAATCTTGCCAAAGGCCCGGTTAAAACCACAAACCGGCTACTTGCAATTTTAACGCCCAACTCAAAATCAATGCCTTTTAACTTAGCGCCTAAATCAACATGATCTTTGGGTTCAAAATCAAAAACAGGGACATCCCCCCAGCGAGACAACTCGACATTGAACTCTTCGGACTTACCCTCAGGCACGGCGACATCCAGAATATTCGGAATACCTTCCATCAAGGTTTCCATTTCACGTTGAATCTCGCTCAATTCAGCTTCAGCGGCTTTGAGCTCATCACCTAAATGTTGCACCTCATCGAGTAAGGGCTGTACATCTTCACCTTTAGCTTTAGCCTGACCAATCGCTTTTGAACGACTGTTACGTTCATTTTGTAACTCTTGAGTTTTGATCTGTACAGACTTACGTCTCGATTCCAACTCAGTATAAGACTCAGGATTAAAGTTAAATGAACGCCGACTTAATTGTTCCGTTACAAAATCAAGTTCAGTTCTAAATAAACGAGGGTCTAGCATGACAGTTTTATACCTATATCTACGTAATTTATCCCATACGGGACTGTTAATTTAGCCATTAAGCACCTTTTACAACAGCACCCTTTCAATGCCACCTTTTGACGCCTGCTTAATGTAATTCTTCATCCAATGCTTACCCAAGACATGACGGGCAATTTCCACCACAATATAATCCACCTCTAATTGCTCCTTACCCTCTTCAAAACGTTGCAAACCTTGCACACATGAAGGACAAGACGTGAGCATTTTAATTGGCCCATCAAAACCATCATCACGCAACTGAGCTGTGTTTTTCTGTAGCTCTGTTGCTTTACTAAAACGTACCTGTGTCGAGATATCTGGACGACCTACCGCTAAAGTGCCTGACTCACCACAACAACGCTCAGACTTGAGAACCGATGAGCCCATCAAAGTATTAACGGTTTTCATCGCGTCTTGCTGTTTTAAAGGGCTATGACAGGGATCATGATACATATAACGACTACCATTCAGTCCCTCCAGCTTGACACCTTTTTCTAACAGATATTCATGTATATCTATCATCCGGCAGCCCGGAAAAATCTTTTCAAACTCATAATCCACTAACTGATCTAAACAAGTCCCACAACTCACTACGACCGTTTTGATATCCAGATAGTTTAAGGTATTAGCCACTCGATGAAATAACACCCGATTATCGGTAGTAATTTTCTGAGCCTTATCAAGTTGACCTGCTGCTCGTTGCGGATAGCCACAACATAAATAACCGGGCGGCAATACGGTCTGCACACCAATCTCATACAACATAGCCTGCGTTGCTAAACCGACTTGAGAAAATAACCGTTCTGACCCACAACCTGGAAAATAAAATACTGCCTCAGAATCAGCGCGAGTTTTAGCCCGATCACGAATAATAGGTACAATCTGATCACTTTCCACGTCCAATAAGGCGCGCGCTGTTTTAGACGGCACATTATCCGGCATTTTTCGATTGGTAAAATGAATCACATACTCACGCATCTCAGGCCGTCCCGTTGAAGACGGTGGATGTAACAGTTGAGACCTACCCCAAGGCCTAAGAAAAAAATTGCCTATTCGCTGCGCTTTATAAGACCACTCGATCAACACCTTCCGCATCAACTTTATGCTATTTGGATGACTTGTTGATAAAAAGGCAAGAGCCGCCGCCTTAACGGGATTAAAACTTTGCTTGCCCATCTTGCGTAACAGATTACGCATATTCATGGATACTTCACCAAAATCGATATCCACTGGACACGGATTAAAACATTTATGGCACACCGTACAATGATCAGAGACATCTTCGAACTCTTTCCAATGCGTAATGGAAATACCCCGACGGGTTTGTTCTTCGTACAGAAAAGCCTCGATCAATAAAGAGGTCGCCAGAATCTTGTTACGGGGTGAATACAATAAATTAGCACGCGGTACATGTGTAGAACAGACAGGCTTACACTTGCCACACCGTAAACAATCTTTAATTGAATCAGAAATCGCACCAATATCGCTTTGCTGCATAATCAATGATTCATAACCCATTAAGCTAAAAGATGTCGTATACGCCGCATTCATATCCGACCCGGGCATTAATTTACCGCGATTAAAATGCCCTTCAGGATCAACCTGATGCTTATAAGCATGAAAACTGGCCAACTCTTCAGTCGTCAAGAATTGATATTTGGTAATCCCAATGCCATGCTCACCCGATATCACCCCATCCAAAGACCGCGCCAACGCCATAATGCGTTCTACCGCTTTATTGGCTTCTTGTAGCATCTCATAGTTATCAGAATTAACCGGTAGATTCGTATGCACATTGCCATCGCCTGCATGCATGTGTAAGGCGATAAAAACCCGCCCACGTAACACCTCCTTATGTACCGCGACAATACCCTCAAGCACGGGCTTAAAATTATCTCCAATGAAGATAGTTTGTAAGCGTGGCAATAACTCCTGCTTCCAGGACACCCGTAACGAGTGATCCTGTAAACGATGAAACAAAGTAGGCTGATCCGCTCGATTCGTTAATTCACTGACACTAACCCCATAATCATTAAAAAAGCCCTCTGCTGCTTGTAAGGGCAAATCAAGATTATTATAAAGCCACTCCCAACGCTCACGAACCTGTGCGACTACCGATAAGGCTCGCTCTCGTCGATCACCCATTAAATCAACAGCATCCACACTATTCTCATAAAAACGTAGTGGTAAGTCGCCTGCTAAGAACTCGCTTAGCGCCTGACAGAGTCGCAGCTTATTGCGTAAAGATAATTCAATATTAATCCGTTCAACACCATCACAATAATCGCCCATGCGAGGTAATGGAATGACCACATCTTCATTAATTTTGAAAGCATTCGTATGCTTGGCAATAGCCGCTGTACGCGCCCTGTCCAGCCAAAATGTTTTACGGGTTTCAGGACTAACGGCTATAAAACCCTCTGCACCACGCTCATTACATAAGCGTACCACCTCCGAAGCAGCCAAAGCGACCTGCTTCTCATCATCCCCCACAATATCGCCAATCAAGACCATTTTGGGACGACCGTGATTCTTGGCCTTACTGGCATAACCCACGGCTTTTACATAGCGTTCATCAAGATGTTCAAGACCGGCTAACATTACCCGTGTTTCACCACTTTTAGGCAAGGCTGCCAAATAATCACGAATCTCGACAATGGCGGGTACTGCCTCACGGACCTGACCATAAAACTCCAGGCAAAACGTCCGAGTAAAAGCGGGCATCCTATGCAGAATCCAACGGGCAGAGGTAATAATGCCGTCACAGCCTTCTTTTTGAATACCCGGCAAACCGCCCAAAAACTTATCTGTTACATCTTTGCCCAACTCACCTTTTCGAAAATGAGAGCCTGGGATAATTAATTCTTCTTCGGATAGCGGCTTATGTTTTTTAGCGTCAAACCGCTTTAAGATAAAGCAAACCTGCTCCTGATCATGAATCTTACCCAGGTTGTGATTGAAACGCTCAACCTCTAGCCAGTTACCATCCGGTGTCACCATCCGCCAGGACAATAAATTATCCAGAGCAGTGCCCCACAGCACCGCCTTTTTACCGCCTGCATTCATCGCAACATTACCACCGATACAGGACGCATCTGCTGAAGTAGGATCACAGGCAAATACCAAGCCTACCGCATCCGCAACATCCATGACTCGCCTCGTCACTACACCCGCTCCGGTATGAATCGTTGCGTAAGATTGCTCAACTCCAGGTAACTGGGCAGCATGATCTACACGACCAATATCGATCAATTTTTCAGTGTTTATAACCGCCGAATGTGCCGTTAGTGGCACAGCCCCACCGGTATAACCCGTACCACCGCCACGCGGAATAATGGTCAAACCTAATTTGATGCAATCCCGTACCATGTGCCCCACCTCTTCTTCAGAGTTTGGGTACAACACCACAAAAGGATATTCAACACGCCAATCGGTGGCATCCGTGACATGAGAAACCCGCGCAAAGCCGTCAAAGCAAATATTATCTTTGTGAGTATGCCTGGATAAAAGAGATAAGGATTTCTTTCTCAGCTCACGCGTACGCTCAAAATGTGCTTCAAAAGCATTAACAGCCAACTGAGCCGCATCAATCAATAGATTTACTCGCCGGGTACGATCAGGGTGATCACTTTCATCATCCTTATTTCGTTTATTCAGTTGACGCAGCCGATGACGCAACGCTTCTAGTAACGCTTTTCGACGCTTACGATTATTTAGCAAATCATCCTCAAGATAAGGATTGCGCTGAACTGCCCAAATATCTCCCAGCACTTCAAAAAGCATCTTTGCAGAACGACCCGTTACCCGTTCATCACGTAACGACTCTAAAATTTGCCAGCCTTCTTCGCCTAATAGACGGATAACAATTTCGCGATCAGAAAAAGAAGTGTAGTTATAAGGAATTTCACGTAACCGAGCCGGTGACGCATCGGAAAATAAGGGCGTAAAGGTAGAATCCACTGATAATCTGCTTATTGAGAAAATTGATTAGGCTTATTGTAACACTCGATAATAAGGGTATAAATATCAAAACCGGCCTAAGTACAGTTATGATCAAGCCCCTATACATTAAAACATCTATAACGTCATGAAGAGACCCAATGATTAAATTCGCTATCCATCAAACAACCTCATCTAAATAAGCCATTGCAGACCAACTCACAATATGCCTAAGATTAAGCCTGGATTGTAATACTTGAATCGCTTGTGTCGCTTTTTCTGGCTCATCATAAAACTCAATGACTAAGGGCAATTCTAAGGATAAGCTGAGTAAAGAAGAGGTATGGACTTCACCATCTTCACCAAAACCCGCGATCCCTCTTATTATGGTCACTCCGACTATTTTTTGTTCATCATGCAAAATATCCAAAGCCTGATTTAATTGATCATGCCCTTCCAGGCTATAAACTCTGACCACAGTCACTGGTTGCATATTCATATTTGCTTACCCACTAATAAACCAATCCAAATAATTAATAAACAACTTAAACCATTCCCTACAAAAGTCCCTAGCATCAAGCTAACATTGGATTCAAAGGTATACTCTCGTTCAAGCAAAAACAGAACCAGATATAAACCCGATAAAGTCAAATAAGTCCCTACCATGATAATCATGATAGTGGCCCGGTATTCCATAGAAAGTGCCACCTTCTGCATCAATACCGTGACGATAATACCGATTAAAAACGCACCTATCCCATTAACAATCATCAAGGCATAAGGAATAACACCGCCACTCCAATGAAATACACCGCCCGAGTAAAGAAACAAACTGCGTCCTAACAACAATCCGACCCAGACAGCCAGCAAACAGCCCAGCACACTGACCAGAATATTTAAACCGGCCTTACCAAAACTACCTTGCTCCAGTAAATAAATTGTTTCTAAAGAAAAGGTAGAAAAGGTAGTAAATGCACCGATAAAACCCACCAGAATGGCGGCTCTGTATTCCACCGCAATTGCGATACGTTGCAAAATTAACGCTTCAGTCAATAAACCAATTAAAAACGACCCCACCACATTAACAGCTAATGTTCCGTAAGGAAAACCACGACCTAACCATTGATACAATCCAGATGACATCAAAAACCGCACAACCGCCCCACAGGCGCCGCCTAAGGCAATGGATATCAACTGATTCATGATTAAAACCTGATAAAGTGTTCTCTGTAATAGCGCAACTCTTCGATAGACTCAATAATATCATCGAGCGCCTGGTGACTGGATTCTTTCTTAAAACCGTCTTTTACTTGCGGCGCCCATCGGGCTGCAAGCTCTTTAAGGGTTGAAACATCAATATTACGATAATGAAAATAAGCTTCCAGTTTAGGCATATAACGATATAAAAAACGCCTGTCCTGGCCAATACTATTCCCACAGATAGGTGACGTATTTTCTGGCACCCAATCCTTCAAAAACTCAATGGTCAATCGTTCAGCTTCTGCATCATTAATAGTAGACGCTTTAACCCGATCAATTAAGCCGGACTGACCATGATGTTTTTGATTCCAGTCATCCATTGCCGCTAAGGCATCATCCGATTGATGAACCGCTATAACAGGTCCTTGAGCAAGAATATTTAAGTCTTTATCGGTCACAACCGTGGCAATTTCGATGATTAAATCGCTGTCTGGATTAAGCCCTGTCATTTCAAGATCTATCCAGATAAGGTTCTGAGAGTCCTGCGTCATTGATTGATTCCATTGTGTTGTAGGTGGCGGTTAGTGTAGCATTGGCAGAACTGTACGTCTAACTCTTAAACTTAATGTACCTGACCTATGAATACCTTTACAACTATCTTCTTAATCACCCTGTTTTTTTCATCCTTTGTACAATTTTGGCTCTCTAAACGACAAGCTGATCATGTTACTCATCACCGTTCAGCCGTTCCTTCGGCCTTTAAGGCGAAAGTGACTTTAGCTGCTCACCAAAAAGCCGCCGACTACACCCTGGATAAAGTTAAACTTTCAAACATTGATGGTGTCATCAGTCTTATCGTTTTATTGGTTTTCACATTGGGCGGCATCATCAACCAGGTGTTTAGCTACTGGTCTACTGTTATATCGTCTCCCTTGCTGTCTGGGGTTGTTGCTACTGCAAGTGTTTTTCTACTGATGACTTTGATAGAAATCCCTACCAGCCTCTATCAAACGTTTGTTATTGAAGAAAAGTTTGGCTTCAATAAAAGTTCTGTTGCGCAGTTTATCAAAGATCAATTATTGCATCTGAGCCTGGGTGCAGTCATCGGCTTACCTTTACTGGCCTTAATCTTGTGGATTATGGACAATGTGGGTTCAACCTGGTGGCTATGGGCCTGGGCCATTATTATGAGCTTCTCGTTAATGATGAGCTGGCTTTACCCAACCGTGATTGCACCTTTATTTAACAAATTTACCCCCATGGCGGATGGCTCATTAAAAGAGCGTATTCAAGGGCTTTTGGTCCGTTGCGGCTTTAACAGTCAAGGTATCTTTATCATGGACGGCTCAAAACGTTCGGGTCATGGCAATGCCTACTTTACCGGCCTGGGTAATAATAAACGCATCGTTTTCTTTGATAACCTGGTTGATTCTCTTGAAGAAGAAGAACTGGAAGCGGTACTTGCGCATGAACTGGGTCATTTTAAATGTAAACATGTCATCAAAATGCTGATTGCTACTTCTATTATGAGTTTAATTAGCCTGGGCATCTTAGGCTGGCTAATTGATCAGGACTGGTTTTATACAGGTCTGGGCGTTGCTTTAGAACAAAAATCACATGCCACTGCCCTACTCTTATTCATGTTAGTTTCTGGCACGTTTACCTTTTTCATGCAACCCATCAGTGCTTACTTTCAACGCAAATTTGAATTTGAAGCCGACGATTTTGCTGCCAGCAATGCAAAAGCCAGTAAAATGATCAGTGGCCTGGTTAAGCTTTACGAAGAAAACGCCAACACCTTAACGCCTGATCCACTGTATTCGTCTTTTCATTACAGCCATCCGCCTGCCGCCATTAGAATTGCACACTTAGAAACAAAACTCTCATGAGTGAGTTACAGGAAGGTCTTGTCATTGCCCACTTAGGCCAAGGTATTGCAGTTGAATATAATGATAATATCATTCTATGCCAAACCCTACGACGACTGGAAACAGTCGCCGTAGGTGACCAGGTTTTATGGACACAATCTTCACCCGATCAAGGCCGTATAGAAGAAATCCTGCCCAGACGCTCCTTGTTATCAAGGCCCTCCAGAAATGGAAAAACCAGACCGGTGGCCGCTAATCTGGATACCGTCTTTGTTGTTTTTGCGGTAGAACCTCATTGTGACTTTTTATTGCTGGATCAATATCTGGCAGTTTGTGAGAATCACAATATTAATGCGGCTTTAATTCTTAATAAAACCGACCTGACCCAATCAGATGTTATAGAAACAGAGTTGCTCACTTATAAAAACCTGGGTTACGCATTATACCGGGTGAGCGCCTGGTCAAACTCCGGACTGGATGAATTAAAGGCTGTATTAAAAGATCAGGTCAGTATGCTGGCGGGGCAATCAGGCGTGGGTAAATCCTCTTTAACCAATGCCATCATTCCAGATAAAGACCTTAAAACCAATACGATCTCAGCGACTACAAAACACGGACGACACACCACCACCGCTGCAACGCTGTATCATTTGAATGGCGGTGGCGATTTAATTGACAGTCCTGGGGTGGCTATCTTTGGACTGGCTGGACTATCTGAATACAAACTGGCTTACGGGTATAGAGAATTTCAGGCACATATTGAACACTGCCAGTTTAACGATTGTCGGCATTTAAAAGACAAGGGCTGTGCAGTTCGGCTTGCAGTAGAAAGTGGAGAGATATCTAATACCCGCTATCAACGATTCTTAAAGCTTAGAGAGAAGATGCCCACTGAATATGCTTAGTGGATAACATAAATGGGTGGCTGTTTAGAAATAAACTCATCAGGTAAAATCTTGCTCTACAATACAATTATCACTATTGCAAACCTCCAGATCCAATTGAACTCACTCATCACATAACCATGATTACTGAAATTAAAATTGAGAATTTTAAATCCCTACATGATCTAACCCTGGATGTTGGGCGATTTAATATTTTAATTGGTGAAAATGGCTCTGGAAAAAGTAATATCTTAGAAGCGATTACCTTAGCAGCAGCGGCAGAGGCTAATAAATTAGATAATGAGTTCTTATCATCCAGAGGGATTCGAGTCACAGATCCTCACTTTATGAGATCAGCATTTAGTGATGACAGTAAAACGCTGCCGATTAAAATAACTGTCAGTGATATAGCTGAAAATATATCAAATGAATATTTATTAACTAATGACAATAAAGCGTATTCAAAATGGACATTAGATAAAACGATATATGATATTGGTACTAATACTGCTCCCATTTCTAAAAATATACCAAAAGTTAATGAAACAATAGAGGAACTGGAAAACATCATAGCATTAGCAAATACAAATATACTTAACACCACATCAATAAATAATGAGCAAATTCAAGTTGCACTGGCAGAAATCAAAATAACAAAAGAAAAAGCTGAAAAGTTATTAAGCTATTACAAAAAGTTAGAACCAATATTTTTGAACTGGAATAGCTTAAACGATTTTGTAATCTATTCACCTGAAAATACAGCGCTTCGAAACTTCTATAAAGAGGGGCAAATTGAACCTTTAGGTGTTAATGGCGAGGGCTTACTTAAATTACTTAAAATTATCGATGGATCAGATGAACCTGAAAATTTAAGCAAAGTTGACGAAATACACGAAGCACTAAAACTATTCGACTGGTATCAGGCTATAAAAATCCCCAACGATTTATCTGAATCTGAGGATAAGGTTAAGATCACTGATAAATACTTGCAGGAAACCTTTGATCAACGCAGTACCAATGAAGGCTTCTTGTTTGTTTTGTTTTATATCGCCCTGATGGTCTCAGACGATACACCCAAGATTTTTGCTATCGATAATATCGATGCCTCATTAAACCCTAAACTCTGTTCAAAACTAATCACTGAACTCATCAGGTTAGCGAAGAAATATGATAAACAGGTCTTTGTAACGACACATAACCCGGCCATTCTGGATGGCATTGATTTAGGCGATGATGAACAAAGATTATTAGTGGTTTCTAGAAATAAGCAAGGGCATACGCGATATAAACGTATCCCTTTAGAAGACAAGCCAAAATCTTCATCGGGTGAACCGGTAAAACTCTCTGAAGCCTTTTTAAGAGGCTATTTAGGCGGCTTACCTAAAGGATTTTGATTGATGAACAAGTTTGGATTGGCGTGTGAAGGGATTACTGACCACATTGTATTGGAAAATATTCTATGCGGTTATTTTGAAGACTTCCCAGACCTCGACGAAGACATTACTTATCTTCAACCACAGCTGGATGCAACCGACCAAAAACAGGCTACCTTTGGTGGTTGGGGGATGTTGTTAGACTATTTAAAGTCTCTCCGCTTTAGAGAAGATGTAATCAATGTCCAATACCTTGTATTACAACTCGACACCGACATAATAGAACATCCAAGTTTTGGCGTCCCATATCGAAATGCACAGGGAATAGAACTTACCATTGAGGAAATAATAGATAGCACCATCAATGAGTTAATCTCAAGAATCAATTCAGGTGAAGAAGGGTTTTATGAGAAAAACAAGGACAAAGTCATATTTGCCATTTGTGTTCATTCTTTAGAGTGCTGGCTATATGCTCATTACAATAATAAGCCTTTAAAAAGCCCAAAAATAGTAGGTTGTGGCGGAGCACTTGAACGTATTTTAAAGGAAAAAGACTTTCAGAAAACTAAACATCTGTATGAAAAATACAGCAAGGTATTCCTAAAACGTAAAAATATTGATCTGGTAGCCCTAAAAGACCCCAGCTTTAGTTTCTTTATCAGTAGTATTGAAAGAATAAGCTTGTAAAATCAGTAAAGTTGGGCATCAAGCTTGCCCAGCACCTTGAGCACCTATACTTTTCTCGCCCACCTGCTTATGAGTTGCACTGATTTTAATGCGCCGCACAAGATTATATAAGTGCATCTAAACACTTGGCAACTCAGGCACTGGATTGGTTTCAAACACCGCATGCAAAGTTAACTCAACCAGCTCACTACCCGAGCCCGTCTTAATCAGCGCTTTAATAACATAAACTTATCCTGCGCTTTTCTGGATAGAGAGGGACCCAATCAGCCGTAAACTGATATAAAACTCACTACCCGCTAAGATACTCGTTACAATACGGTGATAAAACCTGTGATTAGCGCATTTAATCGGTCGATTGGTGCGAACAAACGCTCGCCAAGTTGCTCGCACGGCTACATTCACTGGAATACAGTCATGGTTGGGCATAATCTTACAACCCTTAAGTCAGATAACCAAACTACTGGCGCACTACGTCGCTCTTGCAAGAGCGCCTGAGCCTACACTGGCCTATAATCACAAACCGCTACCCATCTTTCGCACTTTGCTAGCTCAGCCTGCACCTTCATTGGCACTCTCCGCACCTCTTTAGGATTGTTAAAAGTAGTCAATCCTGGCCTTCCTTATGCCATACCACACTTACAATCACCGCTCAGGTACAAAATAGTGTAGTTGTGGAAGATAATACCTACACTGAGGCATTAAATAGGCCCACTAGCAACGTCTATACTTCACAGTCTGTTAAAATAGCGCATGATAGCTGATCAAAACAGGTGCCAAGAGATTAAATACCTTGCATAACTCAATCGACACCTCGACTATTGTCCTTCGATAGAAAAAGTTTTAGTTAAAGACAACTTTTTCAGCTCAATAAAACCTATGAAGCGATGAAAAAAGACAGTACCGAAAATATTAATACGCCGAAAAATCAATGACTAAATGAAACTATCCTGTGGGCCGGTAGGGTTAGCCGGACTATTTACGGTGTCATTTTCATTTATTGCTGTTTTGTTTTTAGGTGATCGCCGGGCTTTGTAGCTTATCACCTGCAATATTTTTTCCCTCATTGTAAATTAATCCATTTATGCTTATCATCCCCTGACATGGACACACACTATCTGGTGTTTTTCTGGATATTCTTTGGTCTTCGCCTTTTTTGGCTTGCGCCTAATCGGCTGGTTAGTTATTCGTGAGAAAACATTACGTCAATCAACAGATAAGCTGGCTGCCTCAAGAAGAAGAACCTGTAAACTTACAGACTTAACGTCTCCAATAACTCATTAATAAACACGATCTTCTGTTCAGTATTTTCAAACGGCTTAGTAAACTTTAACTTATCTACGCCATCCAGCTTATAACATTGAGCCTGTGTTTGTATCAGCCTGATTAACTGCTCTGTATTAATATGAGGCTCTTTGGTAAAGATAATACGCCCGCCCCCCACATTCGCTTCTATTTTTTTAATACCCAGCTTTTCTGCCGACTGCTTTAACTCAGTCACACTAAATAAAGTTTTAACCGGCTCTGGGAGCAAACCAAAACGATCAATCATTTCTATTTGTAACTCACGTAAATCGGCTTGATTATGCGCACTAGAGATACGCTTATACAACACTAATCGACCATGAATATCCGGCAAATAATCTTCTGGAATTAATGCCGCCGCCTGGAGATCCACTTCTGCCCCTCTGTCCATCGGCGTATCCAGCTCAGGTTGCTTACCCGACTTTAACGCAGCAACCGCCCGCTCCAATAATTCGGTGTACAAGGTAAAACCAATTTCCTGAATCTGGCCACTTTGATCATCACCCAGTAACTCACCCGCCCCCCGAATCTCTAAATCATTTGAGGACAGCATAAAACCAGCGCCCAAATCACCGGAGGCTTCTACTGCCTCTAAACGCTTCATGGCATCCTTGGTCATGGCCGATTTAGGCGGCACAATAAAATAAGCATAGGCTCTATGATGAGAACGCCCTACCCGACCGCGTAACTGATGCAACTGTGCCAGACCCAATTTATCAGCCCGATCAATAATAATGGTGTTGGCACTGGGGATATCGATGCCACTTTCAATAATCGTAGAACACAACAGCACATTAAAACGCTGATGATAAAAATCCAGCATGATGCGCTCTAATTCACGCTCCGGTAACTGACCATGCGCAATTTCAATACGCGCCTCAGGAATCAGCTCGGCTAACTGCCTCGCCATTTTATCCATGGTTTTAACTTCATTGTGCAGAAAAAACACCTGACCACCGCGTTTAATCTCGCGTAAACAGGCTTCTTTAACCTGTACATCCACCCATTCGGTAATAAACGTTTTAATCGCATGGCGATTAGGGGGTGGACTAGCAATGATAGAAATATCCCTTAACCCTGACATTGCCATATTTAGGGTTCTTGGGATGGGGGTTGCGGTCATGGTCAGAAAATCTAGTTCACTGCGCAGCTTTTTAAAGTGTTCTTTTTGGCGCACCCCAAAGCGGTGCTCTTCATCAATGACCACCAAGCCCAATTCTTTAAACTTTAGCTCTTTAGAGAATAAAGTATGGGTGCCAATGACGATATCCACTTTACCTTCTTCCAATTCTCCGGCAACCTGCTTTAGCTGTTTAGGCGTCACAAATCGTGACATCACCTCAACGCGCACCGGCCAATCAGCAAATCGATCTCTAAAGTTTTGATAATGCTGCTGGGCTAATAAAGTGGTCGGCACCAATACCGCTACTTGCTTACCGCCTTGTACCGCAATAAAAGCCGCACGCATGGAGACTTCTGTTTTACCAAACCCGACATCCCCACAGATAATCCGATCCATCGGTTGAGGACTCGCCATGTCCTCTAAAATAGCATCAATCGCAGATTGTTGATCCGGGGTTTCTTCAAACGGAAACGCATCGGCAAAGGCTTGATAATCGGCATGATCAATCACAAAAGTATGGCCTTGTTTAACCGCTCTTTTGGCATGAATCTCCAATAATTCAGCGGCCACATCATGAATACGCGCGATGGCTTTTTGCTTAAGCTTAGTCCACTGATCGCCGCCTAACTTATGCAGGGGCGCATTTTCAGGACTCATGCCCGTATAACGACCAATCACATGCAGCGTAGAAACCGGCACATACAACTTATCGTGATTGGCGTATTCCAGGGTCAAAAACTCAGAGCTGATGCCCCCAATCTGTAAAGTCTGCAACCCCAAATAACGACCCACCCCATGCTCTTGGTGTACCACGGGCGAACCAATCGTTAACTCATTAAGATTATTGATGATGTTTTCAAGTTCACGCGTCGCAGACTGTCTGCGTCTGCGCCGTTGTAATACTTTCTCACCCGATAACTGGCTTTCCGTGATAATGGCAATAGCCGGATTATCCAGGCAAACACCGCTTTCCATCGGCGCAACGAGCATGCACGGTGACACTTCGGACTTTAAAAAAGCTTGCCAACTGTCGATTACTTTAACAGCTATTTTATACGTTCTCAGCTTATCGATCAGCCCTTCCCTCCGCCCGGCAGACTCTGCAACAAACAGTACTTTTCCGGTAAAGGAATCCAAAAACTGAAGGAGAGCGTCTGCGGGTTTAGCTAACTTGGTATCCAGCATAACATTGGGCATCGACCGGCAAGTAAACTCACCACTTTCAATAACCGCGTGTTCATCCAAGGTGATACGAGCAAAACTGGCTACTTTTTGAGCTAATGCGTCAGCCGATAGAAATAATTGCTCCGGTTTAAGCAGGGGCCTTTCAATATCATATTTTCTTTGCTGAAAGCGCTCTTCGGCTTCAGCATAAAATGCCTGTGCCGTGGCATTAAAAGTCTCTGAGACCACTAAAGCCGCTGTAGCTGGCAAATAATCAAATAAGGTGGCCGTTTTCTCTACAAACAAGGGCAAGTAATATTCAATACCATTGGGAGTAATACCTTTGCTGATATCGACATACAAAGGGCATTTAGGCGAGGTATCAGGAAAATAGGTTCTAAAGTTCTGCCGAAAAAGCTTGATGGACTCATCGGTAAAGGGAAACTCTCTGGCGGGGAATAATTGAATTTGATTGATTTTTTCTAAGGATCGCTGGGTTTCAGGATCAAAGGTACGAATCGACTCAACCTCTTCATCAAATAACTCAATGCGAAACGGAACTTTGCTGCCCATTGGAAATAAATCAACAATAGCGCCTCTCACTGCAAACTCGGCATGTTGATAAACTTGTGATACACACTGATAACCCACACTTTCCAACTTGAGTCTATTAAGCTCTAAATTAAAATGATCCCCCACTTTAATGGCAAAACTATTCGCTAAAACATGTTCTCTAGGTGCTAAGCGATGCATTAAAGTAGTCACTGACACCACTAATGCACCCCGCTTAACTTCGGGCAATAAGGCCAAGGTTTTTAAGCGTTCAGAGATAATTTCTGAAAGCGGTGAAAACACATCGTAAGGCAGAGTTTCCCAATCGGGAAAATGCAGAATAGGCAACGCATCTGGCAAGAAAAAAGCTAACTCATGTTCCAAGCGTAAAGCCGTTTGATTATCAGGTGTAATAATAACAAACAGGCGTTTTTCATTATTAATAGCCGAAGCTAAGGCAAGGGCATCAGCGCAGCCCGTTAAACCCGTCCAAATAACCGCTTGATCTTTAGATTTTGGGACGTTAGGTGAAAAAATAGAGGTGTTAGCCATGAAGGAGTAAAGTTTTAATTAGCTTAAAAACATCGCATCGCCATAACTGAAGAATCGGTACGATTGCTCAATAGCATGACGATAAGCATTCATAATGGGTTGATAACCCGCAAAAGCAGACACTAACATTAATAGCGTGGATTCAGGAAGATGGAAATTCGTTAACAGAGCATCTACTGATTTAAAAGAATAACCGGGCGTTATAAATAAATCCGTATCGCCAAAACCAGCCACTAACTGACCTGTTTTAGATGCCGATTCCAACGCCCTAACTGCCGTCGTACCAATGGCAATCACCCGCCCGCCTCTGGCTTTTGCAGCATTAACGGCATCAACAGTTGCCTGAGTTACAGCATAATATTCCTTGTGCATTAAATGTTCAGCCAGATTTTCTACCCGCACCGGTTGAAAAGTACCACTCCCCACATGCAAAGTAACAAAAGCAGTCGATACATTGAGTGCTTTAATCTTGTCCATCATCGCTAGATCAAAATGTAAGCCAGCCGTGGGTGCTGCAACCGCACCGGACTGTTTAGCAAACACCGTTTGATAACGGGTTAAATCAGAGGCATCATCAGCACGTGTAATATAAGGTGGCAAAGGAATATGACCGATTTGATCCAATAACGCTAATACATTGCTATCGATAAAAGCTAAACGATACAAATCTTCTTCCCTGCCGAGCACTTCACACTGATTGCCTTCATCCAATTCAATAATCGCCCCAGGCTTAGGTGATTTGCTGGCTTTAATGTGAGCAATCGCGTGATGATCATCCAATATCCGTTCGATTAGAATCTCGATTTTTCCACCGCTTTGCTTCTTACCATATAAACGCGCGGGAATGACTTTGGTATCATTAAATACCAGTAAATCCCGCTCATTAATTAAATTGATAAAGTCGGTAAAGTATCGATCAGTGATAACACCGGTTTCACGATCCATGCACAACAATCGGCTGGAATCGCGCTCGGCTAAAGGTTTTTGCGCAATCAATGCGTCGGGCAATAGATAATTAAAGTCACTTTTTTTCATAGCGGGCGATATTATCAGGTTAAGGCAATTAATACACCTTAAAAATTAACTAGCTTTTTTAAAAAAGACTGCATATAATATCCGTTCTTTGCCGGGGTGGCGGAACTGGTAGACGCGCCGGATTCAAAATCCGGTGGGGGTGACTCCGTGCCGGTTCGATTCCGGCCCTCGGTACCAAACAAAGATATTTTGATGTTCAAGAATAGTTTAAAACCCGCAAGCCATAAGGCTTAGCGGGTTTTTTATTGCCCAACGATAACCAACGATATGCATTAATATTCGACTTTTTATACAGTAACAATTACAGTAACCCTAAATAAGCAAACAAAAGTTACTGCAAATAGAGGTTGTATATATGGCGAAACAATTACTTAAAGACACCATCATTAAAAACAGAAAATCAGAGTCTAAAGACGTTCGATTGAGTGATGGAAACGGCTTGTACATTTTGATTAAACCCGACGGCGCTAAATGGTGGCGGTTTGACTACAGCATCAACAGAAAGAGAAAAACTTTATCGCTTGGAGTCTATCCTGTAACCAGTTTATCGGATGCCAGGCGCAAGGCAGACGAAGCCAGAATACAAGTTAGTAACAATATTGACCCAAGCGATATACGAAAGGAATTTAAAACCGCCTTAAAGCTAACTATTCAAAACGAAAGCCTAAGAAATTCCGGTTTACCCATGATTAATAGTTTTTCTGAAATTGCTAATCAGTGGCTAGAATCCGTGAGGGGTGATATTGCTGAAATCACCTTTAAAAAAAGAGTAGCTAGATTCGATAGCCATGTATTTCCGGCCATTGGCAACATTGCAATTAATCAGATTAAATCTTCTCATATCTTGCAGGTATTGCAGCCCTTGATTGAGCATAAAAAACTTGAAACGACTCACAGACTTTATGGAGAGATAAAGTGTGTTTTTGCTCATGCCGTCATTAATGACATTATTGATTATGACCCCTCGCAACCAGTAGCAAAAAAATTACCCGCAAACAAGGCAAAGCACAGAGCCGCACTGATTGACCCCAAAGAAATAGGAAAACTCATTAGGGACATATACAGCTATCAAGGCACTTTTGTAGTGCAGTGTGCTTTTAAATTATCGCCGCTACTCTTTCAAAGGCCTGGCGAAATACGACAAATGGAATGGAAAGATATCGACTTAGAGGCTAAAGAGTGGCGTTACTATGTGACTAAAACAAAAATCAATCATCTGGTACCGCTTTCAGACCAAGCCGTTTCAATATTATCTGAAATACAGCCCTTAACCGGTGGCGGTGGTTACGTGTTTCCGTCAATCCGTGGCAATGGCCGCCCTATGTCAGAAAACACCATAAGAGCAGCATTACACACCCTAGGCTATAGCAGTGAAGAAATGACCCCGCACGGGTTTAGAACTATTGCCTCGACTTTGCTTAATGAACACGGATGGTCAAAGGATGCCATTGAAAGGCAGCTTTGCCACATGCCGAAGGATGAAGTCAGAGCCGCTTACAACCGCGCTGAATACCTAGAAGAACGTCGTTCAATGATGCAAAACTGGGCCGATTGCCTTGATGCGCTTAAGAGTGGAGCGCAAATCATCCAATTCAGAAAACAGGCTTAGTAATGATTGAATCACATCCTGCTCAAAGGTCTATACAAGAGCTTGAAAAAATGCCATTGATTGAAATGGCTGATAGGTGGGCGCTGGATGAAAAAGACCCCGAACTATTAGGTCAACGGATTGAGGAAAAGCATAATTTATTGATAGCTTGTTATAAAGACGGCACCTTAAAAGCTTATGAGGGAGCAGACGGACGCCATTGGGTAACTCTTATAGACCTTCAAGAATGGGCGCGTAATAATGGCGATAGTCCACGCTTTTTATTTCCAGAATATAACCCTAATCGACACTTAGACATCATTCCAGAATATAACCCCAAGCAAGACTTAGACATCATTCCAGATCAGGTTGTAATTGAAAAAAATGTAAAAAATAATAGTGAGTTTACATTTTCTGACCCTGAAATAAATTCAATGCTTAAGATGCTTCTAGGTATGGCAATAGATGCTTATGGTTATGACCCAAAAGCAGACAGGAATACAGCAACTGGGGAAAATAGAGGAAGTATTAAGGCTTATCTTCAAACAATAGGCTTAAATATCGACAAGAAAACAGTAGCCAAGTTTTTAAAAATTGCATCACTAAAAAATCCAGATATAACCCGCAAGCCTTAGTAAATACTAGACTTATAAGGGATTCCCTCAGTAGTTCGGGGATTCCCTGAGGGATTCCACCAAAGACATAAAACCCCTGTGTACATTTGCCTTTCAAACTTAATTGAACAAAGGCGCACTTTAATGGCACAACAAAACACATCAACAGCCCATCAAATACCTGAAATTGGATTTTTAACCCTTTATCAGATCATTGGAAACCGCAAAGCAACACCACCAACCCCGCCAATAATACCCGTTTCAAGAACTACCTTCTTAGACGGTGTTAAATCTGGGATTTTTCCGAAGCCGGTTAAATTGGGTGGCCGTACTAATGCCTGGAAGGTAGACGAAATAAAATCTTACATTAATAGCATTGGGGCCACCCAATGAGCCGTTATAAAGACATTGAGGCGGCCAGATCTATCGTACTTAATGCAATTCAACGGCGTACGACTTCATTAAAAAATCACTTAAAGATGCTTAACCAGAAATTCTTTAAAGGTAAGTTACCACCTGATCTTATGGCGGCTATCAGAGGCGCGTGGCTTAAGCCTCGCTCTTATGTGTTGACCCAAAGCACTGTTAATAAGTGGCAGGCTAATAGATGTAAACGTGGGCACGACAAGCCGCTTAAAAAATCAAAGGACTACACTATTTACCCTTGGCATGAATTAGCCTACCAACTTAAGCAAAAGTACCCCAAAGAAACTTATGTGCAATTGCTTTGCCGCCTCAATCTTAAATACCCTGAAATCAGTTACGGGCAATTACTCCGATACATCAACTTCGTTAAAAAGGAATTAGAGGAGACAAGCTTATGAGGGATTCACAGATTAACCGCGTTAAATCAGCTTTATCCGAAGGGAAAACCGTTAATAGTGTGATTGCATTTAACGAGTGGCAGATAACTAGGCTTGCTTCGTACATCGAGCAGTTGCGCCGGAAAGGTTGGCCGATCATCTCAGAGCATCCAGATAATCAGAGAATAGCAAATTACTCTTTACCGGAAAACTGGCAACCCATCACCGGCCAAGCAAAACAGGCAGACACAAAAAAGCCCTTGAACCCCACAGTTCAAAGGCTTCTTAAAACCGACCACAACTAATGATTAACCCTAAGATGAATATATTACCATATCGCTTGACGGCAAGCCTTACCCGCTTTATTATTTCCCTGCTTTCAACACATTTGAAAGACGGGATTAGACCCCCGCGTACAGGCCACACGAGGCCACTGTTAAACGTGGTTTTTTTGTGCTCACCAAAAACACAGGCATTAAACCGCCTTGTTTCTTCTGTTATGGTGGGGTGTATTGAGCAACCCCTCAAAAGGTTGGCCGGTTCCTGTATCGGTAGGTCTAACTTGATACATTCCACCGCCCAACAATTAGACCCTGTTAGCGGTGGTTTTCCATTTTTTACAGGATGCCATCATGTCACAAGATAAAACCGCCCCATCAATTCCCGCTCAAAATACAGAGCAATCTCAAGAAGAAATAACTAACAATCTTTTAAAAGAGGTTACTTTATTACTTAAAGGCAAAAAAGACTTAAGCCCACGCGAAAAATCTATAAAAGAACTGCTAAAAAATATAAATCAATTAGATAAGCTTGAGGCAGAGTACCAAAAGCTAAAAGTGACAGCCTTATCAGAAGGGGTGGCGAAATGAGCACTATAAACACCCCCGCTCAATCTGAGCCAGAAATTATCCTGGAACAAATCAACAAAGACTTTGCACAATGCTGTTTTGATTATGGTGCATTGGTCACACTTCCAAACACGGGCAACATTGACCGCTTTAAATGGGCCGCTGAACACGCTAAAGAGCTTTCAATAACCCTTATGGCCGCTTATATCCAACACGGTGGCAAGTCATGAGAGCCTTTACCATTGACCAACTTGACCATATTTCTACCCTTCAAGCTTGTTTATCAGTCATTGCAGACTTGGCAGAACCTTCGACCGATCTTCATACCGTAGACCGTGGAGACCTATCTGTTTTAATCGGTTACTTTTCAAAAGAACTTAATAAGGCGCTATCAGAGGGCACGCCAACACCGGCCATAGAGCAACCCGCGCGTAAGGTTCAGGGAATGGTGGCCGTATGAAAAAGACCACGCCTAAGAAAGTGATTAAGCCGATCCACGTTAACCAACAGCTTGAAATAGGTTCCTTTCCACATACGACGGAAAAAGGCAGGATAAAAGCGACTATTCCAAACCTTAATCATGTATTCGAGCAATATTCTATTCTTTGTCAGTATGATGAAATCCTAAAAAAGCAGACTATCAAATTCATTAACTCCGATAGCGAACACGAAGATAATGACCTCAGTGAAAATAGCACTTACGCACAGATACAAAGCATCCTTGCGTTGAATGATATGCCTTCTAGGACGTGCGAGTTAATCCCTAAATTGCTGGAAAATAACCGCGTTAATCCTATCCTGAAATTTATCACCTCGAAGCCATGGGACGGTATAGACCGACTTGAAGAACTGATTAATAGCCTGGTCGTATCAGAAAGCGTTAATACCCGTTATAGATTCATTGCGGTTAGAACGTGGCTTATACAGTGTGTTGCTGCAGCCGATAGCGCGAGGCAATCACCACTTAAACACGCAACCCCAAAGTTTGAATTAGTCTTAGTCCTGCAGGGTCCACAAGGCGCTTTCAAGACGACCTGGTTTAAATCACTACTACCCGCTGAACTGAAAGATTACATTTTGGACGGCATGCACTTAGACCCCGTTGACCGCGACGTAATTAAACGCTGTATTAGTTGTTGGATTTGTGAGCTTGGAGAAATAGACGCAACCTTTAGGAAAGCAGACATTGCCAGATTAAAAGCCTTTCTTTCTAACGAGCGCGATAACATCCGCTTACCCTATGGCCGTGCGGATTCCAATTTCAGGCGCAAAACGTCATTTGGTGCGAGCGTCAACCCTTCTGTATTTCTAGTCGATGAAACGGGGTCAAGACGTTTCTTGACCTTACCCGTCATTCAATGCCTGCCTAATGAACTGGATATGCAGCAAGTTTGGGCGCAAGTCTGGGAACTCTACTTAAGCGGTCATCAATGGTGGTGCAGTGGAGAGCTGAATACTTTGTTAGCGATACAACAGCGCGAGCACTCCGAAGAAAGCCCAATAGGGGAAGCCATAGCCAGTGTTTTTAATATTAATGAACCGGCCAGACGTACCGATGTTAATTATGAATTTAAACATCTGACCGTTTCTAAGATTTTAAATGAATGTGGTATCCACCAACTGACTAAAAAGGATTTAAGCGAGGCCAGGGCTTACCTTGATAGGCAAGGTTTTAAACAAATTGCCATAGATGTTCGGGGGTACTGGATAACTAAGGACGGCAAGAAAGACGACTAACATAATCAACAGCTTAATGAAGCGGTCTGAACAGTTCAGGCCGTTTTTTTAGCCTATTTGTTATTAAAAAAAGTTTTTTGGGTTTTTTGCTGCAGGTCGTGCAGGTTGTAGGGTTTACGCGGCTTGTAGCTCTTTTTAGCTGCAGGTGTTGCTGCAGGTGTTGCAGGTTGTGCAGGTTACTATTTTTAATCCATTACTTTGAAACTTAATAACAGCCTACTAGGGAAAAGAAAGACTTGAACGGCTAAGCATCGTTGTTTTTAACTGAATTGGAGCATTACCATGATTGAATCATTAGTGACTGGAAAACTGTTTAGGGATGTTGAAATTAAGCAGAGTTCAAAACAAACGCCATACTGTAATTTTATGTTATCGGTACCCGTGGGAGAAGATAAGCCGGTATTAGTATCAGGCATCGCTTTTAATGAACCCGCCGAAAAGATAGCCAGGCTTAAAAAAGGGGACGCCTTGACGGTGACAGGGTCCCTTAAGCCTAACCAATGGACTGATAAAACCACCGGAGAGACAAAACACGGCTTAACTCTAACGGTTCAGGATTGTTTAAGCGCGTACGATCTAAAAAAGCGTAGGGATTAAATGAAATCACAGTGCTCTTTGACTCTTTCTTTTCCCTAGTAGGCTGTTTTTATGTACGCTATCAATGAACTAAGACAACTCGACTTAACCGCCATCTGTATTAATGCCGGTCTGCAGTTGGATAAGTCAGACAAAGCACAATTTAAATCTGATTGTTTCAGAATCACAATAACCGGTTTTAAGTGGTTCGATCATCATCAAGGTATTGGAGGGGGTGGCGCTATTGATCTAATCCAGCACATTTATCAATTATCGTTTTCTCAAGCGTGCCAGTATTTGAGTAATGCAGATCCTGTTTTATATCCACCGGTTCAAACAACGGCTAAAACTACGGAAAAAAGAGCCACCACACCACCAAAGCCATGCCTACAGCATATAGACCTTATTAGGGCCTACCTTACAGTTAAACGCGGCTTAAACGTCGATCTAGTGAATTGGTGTATTAATGCCGGTGCTGTTTATGCAGACTATAAAAATAATTGTGTGTTTCGATACGGTGTATCAGGTGCAGAATTACGCGGTACCGGAAAGATTCAGTGGCGTAGTATTTACGGAAGCATCGAGCAGGGTTTTCTATTACCGGCTAAAAATGCCGCTGGGGTTGCTTTGCTGGAATCCGCTATTGATGCCCTCAGTTATCGACAGTTACATAAAGATATTATTGCTGTTTCAATGGCTGGAAATAGTAACCGCAAGATTATTCAACAAGCGGCGCTGATTGCCAATGAAAGAAAAATACCGTTAATTTCTGCCTTTGATAACGATAAAGGGGGAGATATTGCGGATAAGGCACTTAATGAAATTGCTCTAGAGCATAACCTAGTCGTTATTCAGGACAGGCCAATCAAAAAGGACTGGAACGAACAACTAAAAGCGTGACTTTTTAGGCCTAAGTTGTAATTATCATCTATTGTCTTATACTAAACTTATCGAAGATGACGACCGGAAAAAACGGCGTCCGGTCAACTGGCGGACTTAGATCAACCAGGGATAGAGGAACTGCCGACCTCTCATCTTCGATTTTAATTTAAGGGTTTATCTCTAATCTATACCTGAAATAAAGCATGACTTTTTAGGCTGTTTTAAGTCATTTTTGATTCATTTTAAGCCTAAAAAAGCCTTGTTTTTATCCCAACCTGCAGCAAAACAGCCTATTTTTAGGCCTAAACTGCACAACCTGCAGCTCAACCTGCAGCTAAAAAGCCCTACAAGCCGCGTAAACTCTACAACCTGCACGACCTGCAGCAAAAAACACTAAAAGACTTTTATTCAGTTTCTACACAAACCCGCAAATAAAACCCCAATCCTTACCCACATCAACACATTGAATTGATGTATTTATGAAGCCTTGCGCCATTACAACAGGGCCTTAAATACTCAGAATACCTTCTTAAACATTAGCTTAAGGGTATTATCTTGGATTCAGAACAACTTGAACAATTAAAGAAAATCGACCTAGATTTATTTCCGGTTTTAATAAAAGACTTTATTGAACTTATCGGATACGAACCCGCGTTAAAAATATTCGTTACTTATTCAGGAAGATATTTGCGCGTTCCAAGTGTAAAAACTACTTCTGGAAAACTTGAACTATTAATTGGTTTAGAGGCCTTTAAAAAATTATCGCATACCTATGGCAATGAGACCGTTCAAATACCAAGCCTTAGAAAATTGAATGAAAGAATTGAAAGAAAAAAACGCAATGACTCAATTATTGAGGAGTGGTGTAGTAAAACAGTCAATCAAAGCTATTTAGCAGAAAAATACTCATTAACACTAAGAACAATTAATTTTGTTATTAGTGAATACAAAAAACTAACCCTAACCCCTACAAATAAACTTCATGACCATTAAAGAACGCATTGCACAACTCGAAGATGAAAACAAAAGTCTAAGGTTGATTAAACAAATCACTGACAAGGCCAAACTAAAAGGCTTTAGAGTCAATGAAAACCGCCTCAAAGTACACGCTGACGCGATTACCTACCAAGAGAAAAATAATTGCGACTATTTAACGGCACTAAAAGCCGTTGGTGCCTCGATTAATTAAAGTGACTGCTTGCCGTCATGATAGTGACGAAGCTATTTAACCCAACTAAAACCATAAGACTATGAATATTACCGACCACATTAAACCCGAACAATTTAACGCTCTAAAAGAAATACATATTAGGCTTAACGAAGTAACGGCCAAGCTATCAACGATTGACGCGGCCATTGCAAAAAATAACAAGATTATTGCAGACAATGCCGACCCGATTGATAACGCCTCACTGTTAAGGAATACTTATCATCAGGCCCTTGCTCATGCCGATCTAGGCATTATTGACAAAGATACCGTTGATAATCACCACGCCGAAATGAAAAGCGCCGAAGCCCTCGACGATCAACATAATGCGAACCGTGAAGAAATCACTAAAAAGGCTAACGCGGCCCTTTTAGGCTTGAATGCCATGAAAGACGAAAATGAAAAAATACTTTCGATTATCAAGGAAGAAAAGAAGGCCTGTGAAATATCAACTTTAACGGATGTTATTAAACAACAGGCGCTTGATTATGAACAAAAGGCGCTGGATACCATTGAATCATTCAAAATACTGTTATCTTTAGAGCGTTTAATGGTTCCTTTTACAGGCAAACAGAATGCTACTAGTGGCGTTTTTCCTTATCAAGGTGGTTTGATATCATTACCCGCGATTAATTCAGGAAATCAAAAGCGGATACAAACAGTTATAAACGGATTTAATGACGCATTTCTCATTGGCATAAAGGCACATTTTTTAATTGATGACGATTCTATAAAAAAATTATCGCTTACCATGCTTCCTTATTTCTGCACCAATCCAGGCGAGGAAAAATAATGGCAACATCAGGATCTTACCCCATTCTTAAAATAAACATCTTGGCAACGGCCAACTTAATATCAAATCGTTTTGTCAGTAGTTCGGGCGGCGTTCCTGCAGCCGGTGGCAATACGTTGGGGGTTGCAGAAAACCCCGTATTAAGCGGAAACTGGGCGACAGTGTGCAATATTGGAACTGCAGTGGTAGAGACAGGCGGAGCGATTGCCCAATATGCCACTATTGGCGTTGATGCTTTAGGCCGTGCCGTTACATGGACATCAGGCGCTAAAGTAGGTCAAGCATTATGGCCAGCAGCATCCGGCGACCTTATCGAATGTTTATTGATTCAAAACGTGGCATAAACGCTCAACTTTTAAAATTAATACAAATGCCTTACTGGGGAACCACGATGCAACGAAAATGGAACATTATTAGAAAAATACTGCTTAAGATTGAGCAGCTACCTACTGAGAATAGTGAGTTTATCTCTAATGAGCTGGACGGGGTTGATAATGAGGCGGTGGCCTATCATATGAGCTTATTGCCAGCATTATCCTACAATGATTGATATCATCGTTGATAATCAGGCGATTCTAGAGCACTTGCAGACGCTGATAAACCATAGTACCCAGTTAAGGCCAGCTATGAAGCAAATCGGGGAAGTGTTAAAAGAATCGACACAACAGCGCTTCATTAACACTACGGGGCCGGATGGTGAGCGCTGGTTTCTTAACTCAGTGCTGTCTACCCTGATTGATGATAATAAGGTCGGTGATCGACCATTAACGAATCACGGTATCCTGGGCAATAGTATAGATTATCAAATGCTGGGTGATGATGGAGTGATGGTTAGTAGCCCAATGGAATATGCAGCGATGCAACAGTTTGGTGGCACCAAAGCCGAGTTTCCTTTTTTATGGGGGGATATCCCTGAACGTCCATTTTTAGGCATATCAACAGATGATGAAACTGAAATTCTGACTATACTGCGTAATTATCTTGAATCTTAGATTTAAGCCACGCTTTTTAATCAGGTCTTGTCATGCATTATGGCCCTCTGCATCCGGTGACTTTATCGAATGTTTATTGATTCCAAACGTGGCATAAAAAAACACTTTCAGGTTATAGGGGGCCGCCATGAGGAGGAAAAAAAACCCCTATAACGAAATTTCATGAAAATCTGATTAAACCAGTATCTAGGCTTGCTTTAAATTCGATAGGGTTAGTTTTAAATAGGAACTATTTGGAATGATGCGAAACTATCAGAATTTAATCTATACTATCTTTTCCATGTGCAGTTGTTTCCAATGGGAAGGGTTATATGCGTAATACGCCTGTATTATCCGGTTCGAATCCGGCGCTGCTCATGGTTATAATGAGATAAAAAAGGGGGGGGGTAGAAATTTTATTTACAGTAGAATTTACAGTAACTTTTAAAAAGTGAAATTATAGCGCCCTATTATCAAGGCTTACAGCGTCAATTAAAGACAGGCCCTCGGTACCAAAGAATACAAGGACTTAGGTTTATTCCTAAGTCCTTTTTTTTTGCCTGAAATTTCCCTCGTTACAACCTCTGAAAACTCAAAGAACCTTAAGCTATTAAAAACAATGACTTCTTTAATTTTTTTGAATTCAGAAAAATAATGTTATATATAGATCTGTGGTAGCGAAAATTTACTGATTTTAAGATCAAGATTGTTGAATTTCACTTGCTTAATGGAGTATATTATCTCGCTGTATGGTTTAGTAATAAATGTAATATTTGCTACATACACCCCCCGTATATAACGAAATCTAACTTGACCAGGTATTAAAATGAAAACTCATATAATAAAGCTGGGACTGTCTTTAACAGTTCTTGGATTGATTTGGGGAGGGGGTATAGCAAATGCGGCCCCACCTACCAATCAATCACCCACGGAAAAGCACTCAGCCCGACAAGCTGAAGCACATCGGTTAAAACAACAACATCAAGCAAACCTTGAGCAACAACGCCAAAATTACACGAGTCAACTCCAAGGCTATACTGGCCTAGGCCAAGGCCCATCAAATAATAGGGGCGGCAAATGAATAACAAACTTAGAAGATCAATTCAACAAATTTTATTAGCAGGCACAACCGCTGCGATTACATCCGGTGCCTTTGCCTCTGCAGGCATCCAAAACCCACCTCCTGGCCCTGGACAAATACCTGACTATTTTGGTATCACAGGCAACTTTGCAAACAGCCCACAGCCTATTTTAACTAAAGTCGTTGTTAATGAAGGTCAAGCTGGAGGAATCGGTGCTTCTGTCACGCCTGTTGTTACCAACGGTGTTATTACAAATACCACTAACCTGATAGGTGGCTCTGGCTATGTTAACCCGACCGTCGTTATCTCTGACGTAGCAACGGGTGCCGGCTTTACCGGTACCGTAACGATTGGTAAAGCGGCCCCTCCAGGACTCCCATTAGGTGCTTTAACCAGTGCACAGATAACTATTAAGGCCCCTGGTGCAAAATACAGCCCAAACGCAAAGGTTACTTTTACTGATCCTACCGGTAAAGGCTCAGGTGCTGTGGCCACCGTTATCCTTAATTCAACAGGTGGCATTGCAGGTTTCAATTTTTCAAGCGCTGGTAGTGGTTACTCAACAGGCACTACCGTTACCGTAACAGATGTTGCCGGTGGTACAGGTGCTAAAGCAATCGCCATAACCTCCGGTAACACGGCCGTTAACGGTAAATACGGAGTCATAACCGGCATTCAGATTACCAATGGTGGCAGTGGCTACCGCTCCCCGACCTTTACCATTACTGATACAGCAGTTGGGGGCTCAGGTGCCGTATTGGTTGCAACAACTTATGATTGGGTTAACGGCGTGCCGACTGACAAAATCATGGACGTTCAGGTACTTAATCCCGGTATAAACTATGACATTAATACTAAAGTTACTGTCACTGGCGGTCCGGGTGTACTGCCTGTTTCTTTAACGCCGATTATTGTTAATGGCGGCATTACTGGCTTTTCAGAAATCCCCAATGCGACCAACCCGGTCCCTAACTTTGCCGGCTTGGGTAAAGGCTTTAATGTACCCATTGCAGGCACGGGTATCCGTAAATTCGTTGATCAGTTATCAACTTTTACAGACTTTACACCGCCTGTTCCTGCCCAAAATCCTGTTCCTAGCCATGTTCCCAATAACCTGGGACAACATATACCCATTGCCCACCCTGACCAAACAACTTTCCCGGGGTCTGATTACTACGAAATTGGTGAAGTGCTGTATACGCAAAAGATGCACTCTGATCTGCCTGCTAAGTACCTATGTAAAATTAATTTAACTATTAAGAAAAGTCTACGTTGTAAGATATTCCAATATTAGCAAGCACATCAAATAATTCTCTTTTGAGATCAGCAAAAGAC
>Ga0194062_1000039_pt1 | contig 56831 bp, 50 predicted proteins | sample SepL2225m_MetaG_FD_155481 | JGI IMG/M metagenome (GOLD analysis project Ga0194062, IMG submission 155481) | Anoxic zone freshwater microbial communities from boreal shield lake in IISD Experimental Lakes Area, Ontario, Canada - Sep2016-L224-25m | ecosystem: Environmental > Aquatic > Freshwater >... | reverse complement strand
GTGAATGTGTTCGATGCCATCCGGGACGCGTTCTGCGGCAAACCCTTCATCCCGTCCTGCGCCCCTCAATAAAAAGCCGCATTCGCCATGATCGGTGGGCGCGGCTTTTGGATACCTGAGTAGTAACAGTAACTATTTGATATTAAAAACGCTTTATGCCTAAAACATGTATATCTAGAGTAGTATATGATGTGGCATTCAAGGTAAATCAATTCATGAACCAGGCCATGAAGCAAACCACTCGTGATTAGTTTGAAATGGTCAAGATCGCATTGACTGAGAAATATGTTATACGTAGCGGGCAGGAGTGGATGTCTTCACTGCCGGTTTTGCTCCTGTTGCTGACCATTATTTTTGCCGGCAACGGCGAAAAAGTGCATGCCCAATTGCTCAAAGCCGGTGAGTTGATCTGGCATGATTACTTTATGCTTAGAGGTGATATTCCAACTCCTGAGTGTAATATAAACCCGGATATTGAGTTGGCGTTAAATAAGCTGGCCACCGAAACCGACAAGATGGATGACTTGTTTGACGCCCAGCCTTTTGATCGTGAGGCAGCCCGTGTTTCCTTGGAAAATGCACGGCAACTTTGTATTGAAAACCATCATCTAGCACAACAAAATCAGGCAAGAGTCACGCCTGCCGTTTTAGTTTTCAGAAGCTTTGAAGCAAGTGTTGCTGCAATCAGCATTTTCGCGTTTGAAAACCATCGGGTAATTCTTGTATTATTGATTTTCATCTGTGCAGCCACCTGCTCTGCCCGGCAGCATCATATAGCGTTTAAACCCGTGATGAGAGTGCTGGATCACCGCATTTCAAATACCGCTCAGTTATTTGGCAATCTACTTCTTTTTGTTTCTGCCTGGTCTTACCGAAATAGTGTTTATCAATCTTCAGCCGTAGTGGATCACCCTGAGATCTACCCGTTGATTGTTCTTGGTTTTATGGTTTTATGCTGTATTAATTTTTACCTGCTTGTCAAGCCACATGACGATATAAAACCGGGCGGGACTATAGCGCATGCCTTTCTGGCTATTCCTCTCTACATAATAATGGCTTTTTGTGCGGCTGGTTATTTCTTCCTGATTGAACATAATCCTGCGGGGCTTGCAATTTTCTTCAGCTTATTATTTGATCAAGCTGGTTTATTCCTTAATGTTGGTTTGTATATTTGGGTTGGCATGCTACTATCGAAAACCTATCTTGGAGAACTGGTTTTTAATATATTCAGACCTTGGCATATGTCTCCTGAACTATTGGCCTTTGTAGCCATCGTTATTATGGCCGTACCCACTGCGTACACGGGTGCCTCGGGAATCATTATTATTGCCATGGGGGCTTCCGTATATAAAGAGCTACGCCGCGTCGGTGCGCGCAGACAACTGGCCTTGGCAGCAACGGCCATGACCGGCAGTGTTGCCGTGGTGCTAAGGCCCTGTCTTTTAGTGGTGCTTATTGCCGCGTTAAATAAAGAGGTCGTCACCGATCAGCTCTTCAGTTGGGGTCTGAAAACATTTTTTGCTTCATCGGTCGTTTTTTTTCTTTTAATGTTTTTTTCAAGACGTGAAAAAATTCAGGTTGCACCGGCTCACAAAGCATTTAGGCCTTGTTTAAAGGCGATTGTTTCCTTGTCACCCTACGCGCTAATTGTCACCGTTATTGCGTTAATGTATGTCTATCTATTGAATGCGTATCTAGACGAATTTTCCGCACCTGTCATATTGCCGGTGATTATACTTGGGTTTATTCTTTATGAAAAACTTTTTGCGTACAATCCACTGGTTGACAAACTAGGACAGAAAGTCTACAACCTTGAATATGAGATTAGATTTGCCACATCTGAGTCGTCCATTCACATCGGTGCATTACTGCTTTTGATGGGGCTTTCTTTTGTCTTGGGTGGTGTAATTGAAAGATCGGATCTTTTATCCGCTTTGCCGGAATACTTTGGATCAATCTGGACGACTCTGGGTTTTCTGATTGTCGCCTTAGTCTGTATCGGCACATTGATGGACCCGTATGGAGCAGTGGTGCTAGTCACCAGCACGGTTGCACAAATCGCCTATAAAAACGGCGTGGATCCAATACATTTCTGGATGATGGCTCTGGTTGCATTTGAGCTGGGTTATCTTAGCCCACCCGTTGCGCTTAATCAATTGTTGACACAGCAGGCGGTTGGGCAAAAAGAGGTTGCCAAGGCGGCCTTGGAAGGTGATAGTTTCTGGTATCGTAACGAAAAAACTTTGCTGCCACTGGTGACAATGGGGACGACTTTATTACTGGTGACTTTTGGGCCGATATTGTTGGGTGTCTACTCATCCCACAAGTGACTCGACAGGCCAGTCGCTTGTTCCTCCGAGGCAGCAATGATTTCAGACATTCTTACTGTGACACTACGCATGGAGTCGACGATTTGTTCCATGATGTCACTTGCTTGAGCGACCAATGCACTGCCATCGGAGACTTTACTTGCCGAATCGTCAATTAGATTCTTGATTTCTTCCGCTACCGTGGCAGTATGTTTTGCGAGGTTGCGCATTTCCACGGCCACAGCGGAAAAGCCCCCGCCTACCTCTCCGGCACGCGCCGATTCAATGGCGGCAGTGTGGGCAAGCATTTTGGTTTGGAGGACAATGTCTTCGATCACTGGAATAATGCCTCCGATTTTGCATGAAGAATCGTTAATTTCAGCCATCTTCAAGACGGCTTGACTGACCATTTCGCAACCTTTGCCCACTATATTCGATGCGTCAGCGGCAAATTCTGCGGCCTGTTTCAGGTCGTGATTCGACAAAGCATCCAAGAGGCGATGGATATCATTGAGGCCACTTTCAGTGGATGCCAGAAGCTCGTTAAGTCCCTCGCCCAGTTGCTTAAAGAAGCCTTCTTTGCCCTGTATTTCGATGCGTCGGGTAAAGTCGCCCCTGATTGCGGCATGCAGAATGGCATCTACCTCGTTTTCCGCCAATTCTTCAGTGGTGTGATCCTTCAATTCGGCTACAGTCCCCACCCGTTGGCCTTCGTCATTGATGACTGGACTGACCGTCAACGCGATAGGGCGGCCACCCACCTGTACACTAGCCGAGTGTGCGGCGTTTAAGGAAGAGAGCATCCCTGCCTGATGCGAGGGGTTCTTATGAAAACGGTCAATGTTAGTGCCGACCAGATTAGCGACTGAGAAATTAGGCAATTGCTTACGAATATCCTCCTCGGCTTTGCCCAGTATTTCGATCACCGATTTGTTGCCATAAATAATCTTGCGGGCATTGTCGGCGATCATCACGCCAGTGCTGACATTATCGAGGGCAACCTTGATGCGCCGGTGTTCATCGACGATGCGTTTGATTTCCGCGCAATCAAAACCGTTCTTGATCTGCATTGACTTGAGAGCTGCCATCACCTTACCGAGTTCGTCGTGGGATTCGATATCAATAATATTGTTATACTGACCTTGGGCGATTTTACCGAAGTGTCCAATGGCGATTTCCAATGGACACACGATCGCACGAATCAAGGTGAAACCCAGCCACAGAGCCAACGCAATACCCGTCAGGATCAACCCTATGGCGATGTTGCGGGTGTTTTCATAGCGAGATTGTGCGGCCTCATACACCTCTTTGGCGACATCCATCTGCAACTGCATCAACTCCCGGATTGACGCATTAGCTCGCTTGTACAGGGGGCGAATGTCTTCTTGTCTGATCTTATCGGCAAGGGCAGTGTCATTGGCGCGCAGTGCCTCAATAGCAGGGTTTAAGCCTTTCCGGCGGAACAGGGCGCTGTTTTCGGTAAAATTGTCCGCTAGGACTTTTTCTTCGGGTGTCAAATAAGTGGCTAGGTACACATTCCAGAGCTTATTGATTTCAAAAATGTTTTGATCCAATTCATTCGCGTTTTGCTGAATTGTCTGGGGATTTGGGTTGACTAAGGCCGAGGCGATAAGCATCAAATTTTCCCGCTGAAGTTCACTGATATTGAACATCATGCCCATGGTGACTGTGCGATCCTTATACACCGAATGCAAGCCCTCGTTGGTCTTGCCCATGCCCCGCAAGCCCATGCCGCCAATGACCATCATCAGTAGGGACAGGAAACCGATGATAAATATCAGACGGGATTTGACGGTGAAGTTTTTGAAAAATTCGAGCTTTCCCCACAGAGTCGATTTGACGACTTTGCCGTCCTGTATTTTTAGATTGCCCGCTTTGCCGTCGCGGAAAAGCCGGTAGGCATTGCTTGCCACTTTGATTTGCCCGGGGCTGGCTTTGACGCGGACAGACATGTAGCCGACCAGTTGATCGTTTTCGTAGAAAGGGGCGACATTGTTTAACAACCAATAATAATCGCCGTTTTTACAGCGATTCTTGACCACACCGGTCCAAGGCCGCCCTGCTTTCAGTGATTTCCACAAATCTTCAAAGAATTCTGGCGGCACATCAGGATGACGCACTGTGTTGTGCGATTTACCGATCAGTTCTTCCCGGGAAAACCCGCTGATTCGGACGAAGTCCTCGTTGGCGTAGGTAATCACCCCTTTCGGGTCAGTCTTGGAAACAATGGAGATGCTCTCTTCTATGGGGTATTCCTTATCGGTTACCGGCATATTGATTTTCATGGATCGGTTCGCTCCCAGTAAGTTATGCGGCTCCGCTGCCCAGCCTTGCTCAGGCCTGACCTAGGGTAAATCGGAACCCGATGTAGTAGTCAAGGTTAACCGGCGCGTACCAGCCACGGTTGGCGGAACGCGTGCGCCAGCCGCAGTTGCTCCACGAGCCACCGCGTAATACCCGGGAAGAGCCTGTTTCCGAACCTGCCGGGTCGGTGACCGGCATTTCAGGATAATCGTCGTACCAGTCCGCACACCATTCCCAAATATTTCCGTGCATTTCGTATAAGCCCCAAGGATTGGCTGGAAGTGATTTGACAGGTACGGTTTTCTCCCGATACAAACCTATCTTCCCGTCTGCGTAAGGAGTGTTGCCGTCGTAGTTGACTTGCCCAGGTGTTATGTTGTCACCGAACGAGAATGGGGTGATGGTTCCCGCGCGGCAAGCGTATTCCCATTGCGCTTCGGTCGGTAGTTGTGCAGCCAATCCCGGGATTAGCCTATTAAGTTGCTTGATGAATTTATGCACATCCTCCCAACTGACCATTTCCACCGGATTGTTTTCATTACCCCTGAAACACGCTGGATTTTCGCCCATCACTGCCCGCCACAAAGCTTGGGTGCAGGCGGTGTCTGCCAGCCAGTATCCCTGGGTGAGGGTGACTTGATGTTGGCCTTCGTTATCGTAACGTTCTTTTTCTGATGTTGGCGAACCCATGAGGAATGTCCCTGGCGTCATCCAGCGGCAGCGCTGGGTTATGCCTTTGATGATGAGATCGGTAAAAAGGCCGATGTCATCATGATCAAGCTCGCCTCCCCATTGTGGCCAATAGACTCGCCAGACTTTGCCATGCTGCCCGAATTCGATCCATAAGCCATCGGGGTCACGGCCTATGCCAGTTGCCCAGTCTGGTTTGACCAAGCCCGACACCATTTCTGCATCCGGCATTTGCCCATTGGTCGGCTTGCTTGGTAAATGAATTTTCTTGCGTGTGATTTCCTGTTCCATCTTGCGTATCTGCTTCAATTTCTTACCGCCACATTCGGATTGCCACTATAACCCGATAGGGTGGATTCCGCTATCGTTTGCAGCATGACAAGCTGCCTTTTTCCCATGATTATGTTAACTTATGAGGCTTTAGGCATCTGCGCGCCCCGCTTCCCGATGAAAGAACTCTACCCCCCCATCAATCCCCATGCCGTCCATATGCTGAAAGTGGATGGCGGCCACAGCCTATATGTCGAGGAATGCGGCAATCCGGCAGGCATTCCGGTGGTTTTTTTACACGGTGGGCCGGGCTCTTGCTGCAAAATTCACCATCGCAGCTTTTTCAACCCAAAAAAATACCGTGCCATTTTGTTCGACCAGCGTGGGTCGGGGCGGTCCACCCCCCACGGTCGATTGGAAAACAACACCACTGGCCATTTATTGGCTGATATGGAATTGATCCGCAAGCATTTAGGGCTGGAAACTTGGCTGTTGTCCGGCGGGTCATGGGGGGCGGCGTTGGCCCTACTGTATGCCGAAACTTATCCGCAGCGAGTCAGCGGACTGCTTCTGCGGGGTACGTTCTTGGCCCGGCAACGGGATTTGGATTGGTACATCAAAGACGGCGTCAATCGCATCTACCCGGAACAATGGCACGAACTGATGGCCACCCTGCATGCCGGGGGCGGTGACGATCCAATCGCCGCCATCCACGCCTTGATGAATGGGGGGGACGAGCTGGCTCAACGCAGAATGGCGAGGGCTTGGTCGGCATGGGGCGGGCAAGTGGCTTTGGGGGAAGATTTTGCCCCGCAGGAACCCGAAGGCCACGTTCCCTCCGCCGTGCTCAAACAGGCAAGGATAGAACTGCATTACGGATTCCACCGGTATTTCATCAAGGAAAACCAAATCCTGCTTGATTGCCGGCGAGTACCCGAGGTTCCCGCCATCCTGATTCACGGGCGGCGTGACTTGGTCTGCCCGGTGGAGTCGGCTTACACCTTGCACCAGCATTTACCGTCCTCGGAATTGAGAATCCTGCCCAACGCCGGCCATCTTGCGGGCGGTGCGGAGATGATTGATGCCATCGTCAATGCGGCGGATGGAATGGCGTTGCGCATTAAACCCTAGAAATGACGGTTAATATTTCAACGCTTTGCCTCTCAATGAAGATTGCTGTAAGCCCACCTACGGCTTGACTTGGCAAACAACTATGTTTATGTTGCCTGGTTGAATGGCAAACAGTTTAATAAATGGCTTAGATGCCAAAGGGCTAGATTCCAGCATGAAACACTATAAAAACATTCTCCTGTCCACCGATTTATTTTCCGAGATAAGTCAGTCAATCGTTGCCAAGGCGAAGGATTTGGCCGATAAATATGCCGCCCAATTGAGTGTGCTGTACGTTGCGGAATATGTTCCGATGCTCGATCCAGCCACTATGGAAATGGCCCCTTTCGATCTGTTCGGCTCAGATCAAATTGTTTTTGACGCGGCGCTGCAAAAACTGATGGAATTAGGCGAAAGCCTCGGCATTCCTGACGAAAGGCTGTTGTTCGAAAACGGACAGGCGAAGGATGTCATCGTCCGCATTGCCGCGGAAAATGACATCGACCTCATCGTGATGGGTACGTTCGGGAGACAAGGCTTCGGCGCTTTGCTTGGCTCAACGGCAACCAGTGTGATCATGCACGCGCATTGTGACGTGTTGGCGGTGCGCCTGCATGACATCGCCTAGTCATCGAACGGCAATAAAAGTTTGAGCCACGGAAAGCACGGAAGACGAGGTTCACTGGGGTTGCCGGGAAAACGCTGACATGGCCGCCTCGGTGGAGGCGAAGACAGAAAACAATTCAATCACCCGGGTCAATTCCAACAAGGCGCGCACGTTGCGGGTCAGAGCGCAAAGGCCGATCCTGCCTTCGCGTGCCCGGATGGACTTCAAGGCCGAAATCAGCACGCCACAGCCACTGGAGTCGATGAAGCTCAACTGGCTCAAGTCCAAGACCAATGTGCCGCTGCCCTCTTGGATGATGGCTTTTAGGCTGTTGCGCGCTTCCTCCACATCGGCCATCAGCAGACGGCCGGAAATCTCGACAACATCAATATTCTGTTCTACGCGTTGGGTGATGATCATGGGATAACCTTATTCATGGGTAATGTCATTAAAAAAATCTATCTCCATCATGGAAAAATCGTCGTCCAGTTGCTCGGAGCCTTGCAATTCCTGTATATGGCCGAGCAATTGATCCATTACCGGGGCATCCGTCGGGGCGCTGCAAAGGAACTCCTCGAATTCGTCAAACTGCCACATTTCCCCGCTGGCAAGCTTGATTTCATAGACCCCGTCACTGTACAGGAACAGCTTGGCGGCAGGTCCAAGTTCCACGGTCTGGCTGGTGAAAGGAATGTCGGGCATGATTCCTATCATCGGCTCTGTGGAAACGAGCGGGGTCAAAACGGACTTTTGCCGCTGCTTGCCGTTGAACAGCAAGGCTGGCGGATGCCCGCCACCACTGAAGCTCAACTGGCGCGTACTCTGGCGGAAGACGCCGTACCAGATGGTAAAGTATTTGTTGTCATGCAACTCTTCCGCAAAGGCCGTGTTAAGGCCGCGCAGCACTTGGCCGGGGTCCCTAAAGTCGGTATTGGGCAATGACTGTGAGCGCAGCACATTCAAGGCCGAGACGGACATCAATGACGAGCCCACCCCGTGGCCGCTCACATCCAGCAGATAGATCGCGAAATGATCCGCATCCAGCCAATAGTAACCAAACGAGTCTCCGCCGAGTTGTGTCGATGGCAGGAAACGCCAGTCGATCCGCACCGGGCCTTGGCTGAGCTTTCCGGGCAGCAGCGAAGTGACGTACTTCGCCGCCTCGCCCACCTCTGCGGCCAGTTGCCGTTGGCTTTCGGCAAGCTTGCGATAGGCTTCGTTACGTTCAAGTTGGGCGATGTAGCCCTTGGAGTGGTAGCGGACGCGGGCCAGCATTTCCAAACGATCCGGCAGTTTGACCAAATAGTCATTGGCGCCGATCAAGAAAGCTTCGGCTTTCACGGTCGCATCTTCCTTCGTCGAAAGGACGATCAACGGAATTTCACGGGTCGACGGGTTGGCACGGAAAAACTTGATCAGCGTCAAGCCATCCAGCTCGGGCATTTCCAAATCTTGCAGGATCACCGTCGGGGCGATGGCATTCGCCTGATCAATGGCCTCGGTCGGGTCGCGGCAGTAGTGGAACTGAATGTCGGCCTCATCGGCAAGCATTCTTCTCACGGCTTCGCAGACAATCAGTTGGTCGTCGACCAATAATACCGAAATTGGACGTGCCGGAGCGGTGGTCTGCGTTGCAGTGGCTGGAATTTCTGCGATGCTCATTAACAATGCACGAACTCGGATTGAAGCGAGGCATTGAGGTTGGCGGACTAATAACCGTCTGCCCCTGAACGCCCCTGGCTGTGTCCCAGCCCGTAAAAAAATCCGTTCGGGCGGAACCAAAGCACTATAATAAACGACTTGGCGAAAAAGTGGCGTAAGCCAGGCTAAAATTTTTTGCCTAGCTGAATTCCAATCACCCAGGATAGCGAAAATGAAGTGGCTTGCATCAATAAAACTCTCTCAAAAGCTTATCCTTTCGTTGGCTTCGTTTTTCGTTCTCATGGTGGCCATGAGCTATTATTCGCTCACTCAGTTGGAAAACATCAACCAAAAAGTGTGGGACATTCATTCCAACTGGATGCCGGCGACCCAAGCGGCCACTGACATGCGGAACTGGTTCAATAGTTACCGGGTGGCCGTGCTCCAGCGCCTGGAAGCGGAAGACCCCGCCGAGATCGCCTACACGGAAGAGGAAATTAAAAACAGATTGAAATATTTTAAGATAAGCGAGTCGACCTATGAAAGCCTGATCTACGATCAGTCGGAGCGGGGCTTGTACGAAAGAAACCGGGCAATTTTTGAAGACTACGTAAAACTCAGCGAACAAATGCTAAGGCTAATTTACGAGAATAAAAAGCCTGAGGCATTGGCGCTGATGCGAGGGAAGATACGGGACAAAAAGAACGAATTCATCACGTCAATCGAAGAACTGGTCAATTTCAATGTTCAAGGCGGCCAAGACACTGCCCTCGAAAGCGCTCAACTGCTGGACTCCAGCCGCCAGAAAACCTTTATGATCCTTGGCTTGCTGGTGTTGTTCGAGTTGATGGGGTTTTATGTCGTCAGGGTGTTTTCCCATTCGGTGAGCCTACTGCAAAAAGTGGGCGTGCATACCTGCACCAGCTCCAACGAATTGGCCGCCGTGATTCACGAACAAGAGGCAACCATCGAAGAACAGGCTGCATCCAGCAATGAGATCGTTGCCTCCGCCAAGGAAATTTCCGCCACGGCCAAGGAATTGAGCGCCAGTATGAATGAAATAACCCGTATCGCCGATGAAACCAGCCGCCGGGCAGCGCTAAGCCAACAGGGGCTGGCCCAACTGGACGAGACCATGCGCCTGATGGTCGAAGCCTCCAACACCATTTCCACCAAGCTGGCGATACTCAACGAGAAGGCGGGCAACATCAACTCCGTGGTGAACTTGATCATCAAAATCGCCGACCAAACCAATCTGCTTTCACTGAATGCGGCCATTGAGGCGGAAAAGGCTGGCGAATACGGTTTGGGGTTTTCCGTGGTGGCCACGGAAATCCGCCGCCTTTCCGACCAAACCTCAATAGCCACTTTTGACATCGAGCAGATCCTCAAGGAAATGCAGTCGCAAGTTTCCGTCAGTGTGATGGGCATGGACAAGTTTGCCGAGGAAATCCGCCGCAGTGTGGATGAAGTCCGCAAAATCGGCCAACAATTGACCGATGTCATCGAGCAGACCAAGACGCTCAGCCCTCGCTTCGAGCTTATTTTCGAAGGCATGCAAGCCCAAAATATCGGCACCGACCAAATCACCGAATCGATGGCCCAGTTCAGCGAAGGCATCCACCAGACCGCCGAATCCATCCGCAATTCGCGGAAGACGGTCATGTTACTGACGGAGGCCTCGCAAGATGTGCAGCGAGTGGTCAAGGCTTTAGGCTAATCCGCAGGAGCGGTTTTTAAGGACATTTGCGAGAATGCCTTTACCTGTAGGGTGGCCTTCAGGCCACCATGGCGTCCTGAAGGACGCCCTACAGTCGGGTGATTTGTTATTCGGAATTCGCCTAACCGAAGCGGATGCTGAAAATCGCGCTTGCAAAGCGGCCCCACAGTGACGGGATAAAAAACAATGAATTGGTTTGCAAATATTAAATTTTCTTCCCTGCTTGTCCTCTCCTTTGTCTCCTTTGTCTTGATCATGGCGACATTGGGATGGTATTCAATATCCCAATTGGAAAGCATCAACAAGGTTCTTTGGGAATTCGCATGGTAAACGGCTTTAGGCAGGTTGCGGTACACTGTAAAAACAATGGCATTTATGTAGCCCGTCGCTGGTCACCATGCGAATTCCCAGAGAACCATCAACAAACCAGCACTGGAGCTACAATCCAAATGGATGCCCGCAACCTTGGCTGCAACGGAAATGAAAGGTTCGTTCCATAATTACAGGGTTGCCATGCTATTGCGCATCGAGGCCACCGATGCCGACGAGGTCGCCTACACGGAAGGGCAATTGAAAATACGCATGCAGGCTTATCGGCAAAATGAAGAGGCATACGCCCAACTTATCGGCACCCCGGCGGAACGCAGGTTGTTTGACAAGAGCAAGCGTATCCTTGACGAGTATTTGCTTATTACCAATGAAGTGCTCGCCCTTGCCAGGGAGGGGAACAAGGCCGAGGCTATTGAGCAGTGGCGAAGTCGCACGAGAGGCATCAAGGCTGAAGTCATCAATGCCTTGGATGCGTTGGCCAAATACAATGCCGAAGGCGGCCGTGCAGCCAGCGAGGGGAGCACCCGACTGCTGGCAGATGCCAGCAAGGCAAGCCTGGTCGTCATCGGACTGGCGGTTGTTTTTCAATTATTGGCGAACCTGATTGTCTACCGCCGCTTCTCCAACTCGCTGAGTCTGTTGCAGCGGGTGGGTGTGCGCACCTACACCAGTGCCAACGAATTTGCCGGACTGATCCACCATCTGGAAGCGTCCATTGAGGAGCAGGCCGCCTCCAGCAATGAAATCGTTGCCTCCGCCAAAGAAATTTCAGCCACCGCCAGGGAGTTGGGCTGCAATATGGATGAAATCGCCCGCGTGGCACTCGAAACCAGCCACAATGCCTTGGACAGCCAGGACGGTTTGGATCAGTTGGACGATACCATGCGGCATATGGCCAGGCTTTCCAACGAGATTGCCTCCAAGTTAGGGGTGCTGGACGAAAAGGCGGGCAACATCAACTCTGTGGTAAAATTGATCGGCAAAATTGCAGAACAAACCATGTCTCTCAGCCCACGCTTTGATCAAGTTTATGAGGGTATGAAGGCGCAGAATTTAGGCACTTTGCACATCACCGAAGCCATGTCCCAATTCAACGAAAGTATTCACCAAACGGTGCGGTCTGTGCGTGGTTCGGAGCAAACAGTGACGCTACTGACCGAGGCATCGCAGGATGTGCAACGGGTAGTCAAGGCATTGGGTTGATATGCCGCACACGCTCACCGACACCAACAAACCCTTGTATGCCGTTGTTTTATCAGTTGGCAAAGACCGCTATGCCATCCCCGTCGCCGACCTTATCGAAGTGCTTCCGTTGCTGACATTGAAACAGCTTCCGCAAACGCCCGAGTGGGTGGCCGGCTTGATGAATTATCGGGGCAATGCCGTTTTAGTGATCGATACCAGTATTTTGATGACCGGCAAACCTTGCCAGTCAATTGTCAGTACTCGCATTCTGTTGACATCCGTGCGCAGGAAGGACGGTGCGGGGAAATTATTGGGGCTGATGGCGGAAGGCGTGACCGGAACGGTGAAAATCCTGCCGGAGACATTGCGGACCGCCGAAATCTGGAACAACGGCGCTCCCTATCTGGGGTTGCTGGCGATGCACGAGGGTGAAATCATGCAAATCATCCATGCCGACAAGGTGCTGACGGGGGAATCCCTCAAATTGTTGGAATTGGAAAATGTGGAGGGGTGATTCATGTGGATAGTCCGTCAATCCCGGCAACTTGTAAAGGAAGCCATCGGCATTGATTTGGAAACGGTTGGCAATTCTTCCTTGGCCCGAGGGCTAAAGGAACGCATGGCCAAGACTGGGTTGACTGAGGAAGTGCGCTATTTTGATTTTCTTCAGAACTCGCCCAAAGAGTTGGAGGCGTTGGTCGAACTCATCGTGGTGTCGGAAACGTGGTTTTTCCGTGACGAAAAGCCATTTAACGTCTTGCAACAGTATGTCCGGGAAGAATGGCTGCCCTCAAAGCCCGACACCCCAATCAAAATATTAAGCCTTCCTTGCTCCACCGGCGAGGAACCCTACACCATCGCCATGGCGTTGCTTGACATCGGCCTCTCCCCGGGACAACTGCGGATCGATGCCTTTGACATTAGCGGGCTTGCCCTAGAAAAAGCCCGTCGGGCGGTTTACCGTAACAATTCTTTCCGCAGTCGGGACTTAGGCTTTCGCGACCGGTATTTCCAATTGACGGAGGAAGGCTATGTGCTTGCCGAAAAAGTCCGCAGCAGCATAGCCTTTGCCCAAGGCAATATTCTAGCCCCCGGTTTCGCCAGTGGGAAAGGTCCATACCATGCGGTGTTTTTTCGCAACCTGATGATCTATCTGGCGCCGGCGCAGCAAGATGAGGCCATGGCCGTCGTCGATAGGGTGCTTTCCCCGTCCGGCATATTATTTGTCGGCCATGCCGAATCGTTGCAACCAATCAATAAAGGTTATGCCCCGGTCCGCTTCCCGTTCGGTTTCGCCTACCGCAAACTCAGTCCCGGCGGGCAGCGGCATGCGTCGCAGCGCCCCGACATCAGGCAAAATGGGGAATCCCCCCCAATGAACGTTGGATATGCCTCAAAGTTGCCCCGGAAGCCCCTCGAACCCCAGTCTGCGGCAGCCAAGACAGATGCATTGGCGTTGGCCTTTGCAATGGCCGACCAGGGGCGGACGGACGAGGCTCGCAAACTTTGCGAAACGGCGTTGGAGTCGCGCCCCCCCCGCGCCGCCGCCTATTATTTGCTTGGCTTGTTGCTGGAGGCGCAAGGGCTTGCGACAGAAGCCGAGAAAAGCCTGCAAAAGGCGGTTTATTTGGAACCTGACCATGTCGATGCGCTCGCGCATCTTGCCTTGGCAGCGGAATGGCGTGGCGACGCGAAGGCTGCGGAATTGATCCGCCAACGGGTGCGCAGGGTCGAAGAAAAGTTGGCAAGGGACTGACATGCAAGCATACTCAAGGGAAATCGCGGTTATCGACGATTGCTGGAACCGCATCGGCGTTTGGAGTCATGCCGCGAACCGTTGCCCCAAATTGCAAGAGACGGTCCATTGCCGCAACTGCCCCGTTTTTGCGGCGGCGGCCCGCAAGATATTCGAAAGCCGGCCCTTGCCGCCGGATTATCTTGGCGAGTGGTGTCGCCATTTCGCCGAACCCCCGCCCGTCCGGCGTGTGCTCGGACATTCATCGGTGCTGGTGTTTCGCGTCGGCGGCGAGGCGCTCTCACTCCCCATCAGCATCGTGGATGAAATCTGCCAGCCTGAGGTGATTCACCGCCTACCCCATTACGCCTCGGTCGTACTGCGGGGCATCGTCAATGTCCACGGCCAGTTGCGGCTATGTTTTGCCATGGCCGAGTTGCTGGGCATTGAAGATTCACCGTTTGAGCCAGGCGGGAAGCGCCGGGTTTTCCCTCGCATGATGGTCGTTCGCCACCACGAAAGCCGATTCGCCATGCTGGTGGACGAGGTGCTCGGTTCCCTCCGCCATGCGCAGGACGAACTTCTCCCCGTGCCTGCGTCCCTATCCCGCTCGCTGGCCAAGTTCATGCTGGGGATATTGCGGGACGGTGAAAGAAGTGTCGGCGTGCTAGATGAAAAAGTCATGTTCCAAGCCATGGAGAAAAGCCTCAAATGAGCCATGCCGATCTTTCCATGGTGGAGTTATTCCGCATCGAGGTGGAAAACCAAGTGGCAGAAATCATCAAGGGCTTGCTGGAACTGGAGCGCGATGCGCATAGCCCGAAACAACTCCAGTCGCTGATGCGGTCGTCCCATTCCATCAAGGGCGCTGCCCGCATCGTCAACCTGCCCAACGCCGTGGTGCTGGCCCACGCCATGGAGGACTGTTTTTCTGCGGCGCAGAAAGGTTTCAAGCTGAAACGCCCGCACTTCGACTTGTTGCTCAAAGGCGCGGATCATTTGGCGCGCATTGCCCTTTTGGATGAAAACAAGATCGCCGCCTGGATAGCCGACAACACGCAGACTTACAGCGAGCTGGCCGGTTCCATCCGCAGTTCCATGACCGTGCAGGAAGACGAACCCCCCGCTCCGGCCACCCCCCGGAAAAGGATGCGCCCCCCCACGAGCCGCATTTGCCGACGGCGGAGGTTGAAGTTGTGGAGGAAAAGGCACTGCGGATTAACGCCGAACTGCTTGACCGTTTGATTGGGCTTGCCGCAGAGTTTTTGGTCGAGTCGCGACGGCTTGCCCCCTTTGTGCATACCCTACTGCGCATTGTGCGGCGGCAAAACGAATTGACCGGCCGGCTGGAGGGGATGGAGCGGCGGTTTAGGGATAGCGGCACGGGCGAGCATGATCTCGAATTGTTGCGGGCGGCCAGACAGGTAAGCGCCGACAATGCCGCAGGCATCGCCACCCAGTGGCGTTTGCTAGAAGGCTTTGAACGCCGTTCCAACCAGTTGTCGCGGCAACTTTACAAGGAGGCCACAACGAGCAGGATGCGCCCCTTTGCGGAAGGTGTGGCAAGCTTTCCCCGCATGGTCAGGGATGTCGCCGGCGAACTCGGCAAATCGGCCCGCCTGGACATTGTCGGGCAAAACACGCTGGTGGACCGGGATATTTTGGAAATGCTCCAGGCTCCGCTGAATCACCTGCTGCGCAATGCCATTGACCATGGCATCGAGTCCCCCGACGAACGCATGACCGCAGACAAGCCGGCCGAGGGTGTCATCCGGCTGGAGGCCCGCCACCAGGCCGGCATGTTGTTTGTCGCCGTAGAGGATGACGGGCGAGGGATTGACCCTGACGTGTTGCGCCGGGCCGTGGTCAAACGCAGCCTGGCCTCGGAAGAGGTGGCTTCCGGCTTGAGCATCACCGAACTTTACGACTTCCTGTTCCTGCCGGGATTTACCCTAAAGGATAAGGTCACCGAGATTTCAGGGCGGGGGGTGGGCCTGGATGTGGTCATGGATACCCTGCAACAGATACGCGGCTCGGTGAGGACCCATTCCGAAATTGGGCGCGGCACCCATTTCCAACTCCAGCTTCCGCTGACCCTATCGGTCATGCGCGGCTTGGTCACCCAAATTGCCGGCGAGGCTTATGTTTTTCCGCTGGCGCGCGTCGAAAGGGCTTTGATCCTCGAAGCGCATGAAATTTCCTCGTTGCAAGGCCATGATTTTTTTTATTTTAACGGCAAACCCGTCGGGATAGTCGCAGCGACCCAAGTGCTTGAATTGCCTGACACGGAGGAGTTGGGCGACCGCCATAATGTGGTGGTGATCAGTGACCGGGACAGGCGCTTTGGCATCACTGTCGATTATTTTGTCGGTGAAAGCAATTTGGTCGTCAGGCCCTTGGACCCAGGCTTGGGCAAGCTGCGCGATATTGCCGCCGAAACCTTGTTGGAGGACGGCACCCCGGCGCTGATTCTGGATGTGGAGGATTTGACTCGCTCCATCGACCGGCTGATTGGCAGAAACCGCCTACGTCACGGGAAGCTTGGCCATGCTGCCGCCAGCGTCAAGCTGGGCAAGCGCATCCTAGTGGTGGATGATTCATTCACCGTGCGGGAAGTGGAGCGTAAATTGCTGGAAAACAAGGGCTACCGCGTCGAGGTGGCAGTCGACGGGATGGATGGATGGAATGCCTCGCGGGCGGGCGGGTTCGACCTAGTCATCACCGACGTGGACATGCCGAGGATGAACGGGATCGAGTTGGTTGCCAAGATCAAAAAAGATGTGGCCTTGAAGTCCATGCCGGTGGTGATCATGTCCTACAAAGACCGGGAAGAAGATCGATTGCAGGGTTTGGATGCCGGGGCCGATTATTACTTGACCAAGGGCAACTTCAACGACGAGGCTTTGCTCGAAGTGGTCACCAGCTTAATCGGAGAAGCCTGAAGATGCGGATTGCCATTGCCAATGCTCCGAGGCCGGCAGTCGAGTCCCTGCGCATCGCCTTGTCCCGCGCCCCTCAGCACGACCTGGCCTGGGTCGTCAAAAGCGGTGTCGAGGCAATGCTCATGTGCAAGGAGGATATTCCCGACCTATTATTGTTGGGGCTGCTGCTGCCGGTTTCCGAGGTGGTGAATTGCGCCCTGGGCATCTCGAAAAATTCGCCCTGCCCCATTTTAGTGGTGGCGGATAACTATGAAAGGCAGATTTCCGGGATATTCGATGTGATGGGGGCCGGCGCGTTGGACGTGGTCAATGTCCCGGCCACGCTAAGCGAAGAAGATGCGATTGAGTTGCTCAGAAAAATAGAGGCCATCGGCAAACGCACCGCCCCCTCCCTTGCCGGTCGCAACAGTCGCAGCGTTTTCCCGCCCAAGGATGCGCTGCCGCTTTTGGTGGCCATCGGCGCATCGACGGGGGGGCCGAATGCCATCGCCGCAATCCTGTCCGCCTTGCCCAAGGATTTCCCCGCCGCCATCCTCGTGGTGCAGCATGTGGATCAGCAGTTCGCGGATGGCATAGCCCGATGGCTGGGGCAGAACTGCCGGTTGCCGGTGAATATTGCCCGCACCGGGGAAAAGCCGCTGGCCGGACATGTTCTCTTGGCGAGCACTAACGACCACATGGCGCTCACTGCCGATCGGACAATCGCCTACACGGCTGAGCCTAAGGAGTATCCCTATCGCCCTTCGGTCGATGTATTGTTTGAGAGCATCGCGCAACACTGGACGAAACCTTCGGTTGCCGTGCTGCTGACGGGCATGGGCAGGGACGGGGCATTGGGGCTGATGACGCTGCTTCGCGCCGGTTGGCATACCATAGCCCAAGACAAGGAAAGTTGCGCTGTTTACGGCATGCCCAAGGCGGCGATTGAACTGGGCGCGGCCAAGCTCATCCTCTCGCCGCCAGAGATTGCCGAGGAATTGATGGCTTATGTAAAATCCCAGTCAACCCGACCGATGCGAGGATAAAACAGGCATGTCCAGCGATTTGATTCTTCCGCGTGAAACCCTCCACACCTTGCGCAAGCCGCCCTGCGTAGTCCTGTTGGTGGATGACCGGCCCTTTATCGCCGAAGCCGTCCAGCGGTTGCTGGCTGACGAGGCTGACATCGGTTTTCATTACTGCGCCGATCCATTTAAAGCACTTGAGATGGCCGAAAAAATCGATCCCACGGTTATTTTGCTTGATGTGCTAATGCCGAAGTTGGACGGGTTCACCCTGTGCCGCTTCATCCGCGCCCACCCGCGAACCCGCGATACACCCGTCATCATGCTTGCCGGTTCCGCAGAACCCCTTACCAAGGCTCGGGCATTCACTGCGGGGGCCAACGATTTCATCGTCAAATTGCCCGACAAAATCGAATTGATCGCGAGGGTCAGGTATCATTCCAGTGCCTTTGTCAACAAAAGGGAAAGGGGAAAGGCAGGTTTTGCGTTGCGTACCAGCCAAGCGAAGACGGATGAACTTTACTTGGAAATGGCAAAACTCTCCAATCGCGATCTGCTTACCGGTTTGATCAACCGGTATGCCTTCGAGGAACGCTGCGGGGAGATGTGGAGTTTGGCGACCCGCAATAACATTCCGATTTCCCTGCTCATGATGGATTTGGATAACTTCAAGTCTTTCAACGAACAATGCGGATTTCCGAAGGGTGACGAATCAATCAAGGCCACCACCCAAGTATTGCGCCAAAAGATACGCCGTCTTCCCGATATATTGGCCCGTTTTAGCGACGAAAAGTTTATCGCCTTATTGCCGGCCACCCAGCACGAGGGTGCCGCCCATATCGCCGAACTGGTCCGTTCGGGGGTTGAAAGCTTGGAAATCCCCCACCCCAAGAGCGAAGTCGCCCGCCACCTCACCATCAGCTTGGGGGTGGCCAGCGGCATGCCGATGCGCGGGACAAACATTGAGGAATTGCTCAAGCTGTCGGAAGACTGCCTGAACCGATCAAAAATATTGGGGCGCAACAGATGCCTCGCCGCACGTTTATCCGACTATTGATAATTGAGAGGTTTATCCTATGAAAGCGATGATATTGGCGGCAGGGAAAGGCACCCGGGTGCGGCCCATCACCAACCTAGTGCCCAAGCCTATGATTCCACTCATTGGCAAACCGATTATGCAGTCAATCGTCGAACACTTGAAAGACTGCGGAATCGACCGGATCGTGGTGAATACCAGCCACCTTGCCCCCTTGATCGAAGACTATTTCCGGGATGGTTCGAGTTTTGGCGTGGAGATGGCCTATTCCTTCGAGGGCTTGCTGGTGGGCGGGCAAGCCGTCGGCGACCCGGTGGGTTCGGCGGGCGGGCTGAAGAAGATTCAGGAGTTTTCGGGGTTTTTCGATGACACTTTCGTAGTCCTGTGCGGGGATGCCCTGATCAATGTCGACCTGCGCGAGGCGTTGCGTTTTCACTGGCGGCGCAATGCCATCGCCACCATCATACTGCGCAATGTCCCAAAGGAAGATGTCTCCCGTTACGGAGTCGTGGCGACCGACTCGGATGGCAGGGTAGTGTGCTTCCAAGAAAAGCCAAGTATCGAGGATGCGGTTTCCAGCACCATCAATACCGGCATCTACATTTTCGAGCCTGCTGTTTTCGATTACATCCCCAAAGGCCAACCCTTCGACATAGGCAGCGAGTTGTTTCCCAAGCTAGTGGCAGCCGGTGCGCCGATGTACGGGATTGAACTGCCTTTCGAGTGGATCGACATCGGTTCCGTGCCGGATTATTGGGAAGCGACCCGGCTGGCGCTGAACGGCGGGATTCGCAATTACCGCCTGCCGGGACGGGAAATCATGCCGGGGGTCCGAGTCGGGATCAATGTGGCAATGAACTTGGAAAAAGTCACTTTGCGCGGCCCTATCGTGATTGGCAGCAGTTCCTCCATTGGCGACGGGGCGGTGATCGAGGGTCCGTCGCTGATCGGGCCGGGTTGCGTGATCGAACCCGGCGCGGTGTTGCGCGAGTGCATTCTGGGTGAATATACCCGGGTAAGTTCGGTGGCCCGACTTGACCACGTTTTGGTTTTCGGGCCGAATTGCATCAAACCCGATGGCAGTTATATCGACATCGACGAGACGCGCATCGGCTGGATGGTTGATGACGCCCGCAGGAAGATGGAATTGTCCGACGAAGACAGCGAGTTGATGGAAGTGGCTCGGAATCTCGGCGGGTAGCGAGGCAAAAAACAGGTGGGAGCGGATCCATTGCCGTTAACTTAAGCCGTTCGTGGTGCGCTGAATGCGGGTGCTGCTGGCTTACCTGACGCTAGTCCTGATGTGGTCCACGACGCCGATTGCCATCAAATGGAGCGGCGAGGGGCCGGGGTTTTTGTTCGGGGTCACGGCACGGATGCTGATCGGCATGGTTTGTGTCTTGCTGTTGATTGCCGTGACGCGCCTGCCCTTCCCGCGTCACCGGCAAGCCCTGCTGAATTACCTCGCTGTTTTCCTCTACCTGTGTCCGTCCATGCTCGCCTTGTACTGGGCATCCCAATTCATCCCCTCGGGATGGCTTGCGGTCATATGCGGCTTGAACCCGATGATTACCGCGCTGATGTCGGCGGTTTGGCTGAACGAGCGTAGCCTCAAACTACACAAGTTCCTGGCTTACGGCATGGGCTTGGGTGGCTTGGCGCTGATGTTTGGGACGGCATTGGATCATAGCGAGTCCGCAGTCTTTGGCATCGTCGGGGTGTTGGTCGCCGCTGTCCTGCAATCCGCCAGTTCGGTCTGGGTGAAGCGGATAAACTCAGGCTTGCCCGCATTGACGCAAGTGGGCGGTGGTTTGTTGTTCTCAGCGCCGGTTTATCTGCTGGTTTGGGCTGTCTTTGATGGCTGCCCGCCCGCTGCCATGCCCGTGGCGAGTGTCGCGTCCATAGCCTATCTCGGTTTTTTTGCCACGCCCTTGGGGTTCGCCTTGTACTTTTATATTTTGAAGCATCTGGCGGCCACACAAGTGTCTTTGATAAGCCTGCTGACACCAGTGATGGCCTTGGTGGTCGGACACCTGACCAACCACGAACCGCTCACTGCCCGGCTGATGGCAGGGACTCTGCTCATTTTATCCGCTGTGTTTGTGCATGAATCGTGATGGAATATTGCGGCAAATCCCTTGCCCACGAAAGTTCATCTAACTCGGCTGCCCTTGGTTTGTTTGAAAAAATCTGGATGGGCATTCTGACTTGCTGCGTAGATGAAACCAACCAAGGAACAGACTTGCCTTTGCCCGGACCGGTTTCCACAAATGCGAACACTCCTTTTCTCAACACCTTTGCAACACGCCGATAGCTTGGATGATTCCTAGCGTTTCCGGGTAAGACGACAAGATCGTCTTTGCGTCTTTGAATGAATTGCAAAATTTCATTTGCGCCAGCAGATTTAAGTGGGGAAACAGCGCAAATTTTCATCGTGAAATATCCAGCGTTTTCATCTTTAAAAAGTAATTAAAATAATGGCGCACATCCAAGCAAGCCATTGATTCATCCCTCCAAAACCATGAGACTCATCAAAAAAGCATTTGATGTTGAAAACGCTGTTTTAAACCGGATAAATGATCAATTCCTGCCCAGGCTTGACCCTGCTGTCGGTCTGCAAGCCATTCCACTCTGCCAGTTTCAGGGCAGTGACACCCTGTTGCTTGGCGATCACCGTCAGGGTTTCACCCTTCTTGACGACATATTTCCGCGCCGCAATCAATCGGGAACCCTGCAAATTCGCCACCAGTGCCTGTGCCTTGTCCAATGGCAATAACAGGTTGAAGGGCGTACTCTGCACCACATCCGGCTTGAACGCCGGGTTCGTGCTATAAAACTCCTCCCAACTCATGCCCATTCCTGCCACCGTTTCGGCCAATGGCACCGTTGTGCCTTGGACTTCCACCCTAGCCAGATAAGGCAAGGAGCTGATCTTGCGCAAGGTCACGCCATGGGTGCCGGGGTCGGCAATAACGCGGGAAAGTGCCAATATCTTTGGCACATAAGCCTTGGTTTCGGCGGGCAAGCTCAGATCCCAGAAAGTCGTCCCTAAACCCGCCTTTTGGTTTGCCTGGATCGCCCGCTGCACGGCACCCTCACCAGCGTTATACGCGGCCAAAGCCAACAGCCAATCGCCACCGAACAAACCTTGCAGATGGGCAAGGTATTTGAGCGCGGCCTTAGTCGCGGCATACAGGTCATAGCGTCCGTCATAACCGTCAACCAGTCTCAACCCATTGTTCGTGGCCGTCCCCGGAATGAACTGCCAGATGCCCGCCGCCTGTTTGGGGGAAACCGCCGTGGGTTCAAAGGCACTTTCCACCATCGGCACCATGACGAGGTCCATAGGCAGTCCGCGACGGTCGATTTCATCCACCACATAAAATAAATAAGGTTCGGCCCGCTTCGATATATAACTCAATGTCCCGGGGGAGCGCTTGATCCTATCGACTTCCGCCTGGATGTTTTCATGTTCATAGCCCGTTAGCATCAGGCGTTTGCGCACTCGATCCCAAATGCCATCCTTGGAAGTCTTTACGATGGGTGATGCGCCTAGGGAGGCGGTTTGAGAGGCCCGAAGCTTCGCGCTGGTGGAGCCATGCCTTTTGGGGAACCACTGCGAGTCATGGGCGGCACGGTATTTCGCAGCGGCTTTGCCATCAACCGGCAAACTCGGCTCGGGTGGCCCGTATTGTTCGGCTAGGGAAATTGTTTGCCGGGAAGGCGGTGCGGCTTCCTTAGGCCCCGCGTCACCCCCTTCATCCGCACGCTTATTGCCTGACCCCACATAAAGTATTGTTTTTCCCGGGGAACTTGAAGAATCACCAGAACCCGAGTGAATATGTGGCACGGGGGCGCAGGCCGTCAGAATCGTGGGAATGGCCAATGATGTGACAAGGCTTCTGACCAGTCGGGCGAGGCTTTTAGTTTCCCGCCGAACGACTGCGGGGGTATTGTTCTTGATGCGTCTGCTCATGTTACAAGCACTCCAATCCTATTATTTCCTTAAGTGTGACGCATAACGGGCTTCATGGCAAGTAATTCCCTTGGAATGCATTGACTTTATACGGTGCCCCTGCCGTTTCCCTAACCAACCTTGGAACCAGATAGCCAGGCAAGCGCCGTTGCAAGCCCTCGTAAAGCACAAGCGCAGAGATTTCTTGGACATCAAAGTGGCCGGTTCCGCAGGCTTTGTCGAGCAAGTGCAGGTAATAGGGAAGAACCCCATGATCACAAAGGGTTTCGCTCAATTCGGCCAGCGCATCTTCCGTGTCATTGACCCCCTTCAGCAAAACCGACTGGTTTAGCAAGGCCACCCCGGCGTTGTGCAATGCCTGCAATGCCTTGCCGACCTTGGCGTCTAATTCGTTGGCATGGTTGGCATGGACGACCAATACCGGTTTAAGCCTTGTTCCCCCGAGAATTCGAGCCAAATCCGAGGTGATGCGCGAAGGCAGTACAATGGGGAGGCGGGTGTGGATGCGCAGCCGGCGCACCTGCGGGATGGCGGCGATGCCATCCAACAAATCAGCCAAACGCCTGTCGTCCAACAGCAGCGGATCGCCCCCGCTGAGGATGACTTCGGCAATGCTTGCATCGTCGGCGATATGCGCCAGTGCTTCCGACTGGCGGCTACGGGTCAGTTGGCTGTCGGCATACGGGAATTCACGCCGGAAACAGTAACGGCAGTTAATGGCACAGGCCCCGGTGGCAATCAGCAAGGCCCGCCCATGATATTTGTGCAGCAGGCCGGGAACAGCGACTGACAGCAAATCACCCACCGGATCGGCGAAGTAGCCGGGCCTTTCCAGCAGTTCCTGGTCCACTGGCAACACTTGCAGCAGAAGAGGATCGTCGGGGTCGCCCTTTTTCATCCGCCCGGCGAAGGCGGCGGTCACGCGAAAGGGAAAACGCCGGGACGGTTCTCCGTTTCCCAACCGGGGATCAACAGGCAAACCCAGGTAGTCCAGCAAATCCTCCACGCGCGAAAATGAGCTTGCCATTTCGTCCTTCCAGTGGGGCTGGGGGGCGGATGCCGGCGATTTCTTGCGTTTTACATTGGTAATGGCATGGCTCTCCATTATAATGACCAGCATTTTTTTGAGTTAATCAACATTTTCATAGCAAGAGGATAGTATGGCAGTCATCAGCACCAGCGATTTCAGAAACGGCGTGAAGGTCATGCTTGACGGCGACCCGGCGGTGATAATCGAAAACGAATTCGTCAAGCCTGGCAAGGGCCAGGCCTTCAACCGCGTCAAATTGCGCAATTTGAAGACCGGCCGGGTCATCGAGCGTACTTTCAAGTCGGGCGAAACCTTGGAGGCCGCAGACGTGGCTGACATGGAAATGCAATATCTCTACAACGACGGCATCGAGTGGCATTTCATGCAGTCCGAGTCTTTCGAGCAGTATACCGCAGGCGCCAACGCCGTTGGCGATGCTAAAAAATGGCTAAAAGAGCAGGATGTCTGCATGGTCACCCTCTACAATGGCTCGCCCCTGTCCGTCACCCCGCCCAATTCCGTCGTGTTGAAGATTGTGGAAACCGATCCGGGCGTTCGCGGCGACACTTCAGGCGGCGGCGGCAAACCGGCCACACTGGAAACGGGCGCGGTGGTGCGCGTACCCCTGTTTGTGCAGATGGAAGAATTGATCAAAGTGGACACCCGCACCGGAGAGTACATTTCGCGTGTCAAGGAGTAAAACCAAGGCCGGTTGGCAACCAGCCTGTGATTACGCGGCCCTGCGCGCCAGGGCGGCGACACTCTCACGGATACGCCGCTTCTTTGACGAACGCGGCGTACTGGAAGTGGAAACCCCGCTGCTATGCCAGACTGCCGGAACCGACCCCCACCTTCACCCCTTCACCACCCACTTCCGGCAACCCGGACAAACCGACGGGGTCGAACTTTATTTGCAAACCTCGCCGGAGTTTGCCATGAAACGCCTGCTGGCATCGGGATGCGGGTCCATCTATCAAATTTGCAAGGCTTTCCGCAACGGGGAATGCGGACGCCACCACAACCCGGAATTCACCCTCCTGGAGTGGTATAGGGTCGGCTTCGGGTTAGACGGTCTCATAGCCGAAATTGAGGCATTGCTCGGTGTTTTATTTGACGGAAAGCGGGACTTGGCCCCAGCCAGGCGTGTCTCCTACCGTCATTTATTCGGACAACTGGCCGGAGTCGATCCAATCCACGCGGATTTGCGGGAATTCGCAGAGTGCGCGAAGCAGCATAATCTTGCCGAAGCCCCGGCAATTTGCGGGGAGGATAGGAATATCTGGCTCGATCTGCTTTTTAGCCATATTGTACAACCACAAATGGAACGTGGCCTGGCTTACTTCGTCGACGACTATCCCGCTTGCCTGCCCTCCTTGGCACGCAAAAAACCTAGGGACGAAGCCGTAGTCGAACGAGTGGAGGTGTTTCTGGATGGCCTGGAACTCGGCAATGGATTCCACGAATTGGCGGATGCCGCCGAGCAGGAAAGACGTTTCGATGACGAGTTGGCCGTTCGCCACCAGTCGGGGCTACCTTTGCCGCCCAAAGACCAACGGCTGCTCGACGCTTTGTCTCATGGGTTGCCGGACTGCTCCGGCATGGCACTCGGACTGGATCGGCTGTTGATGCTGATGACCGGGGCTGACGGCATCTCGCAGGTGTTGGCATTTCCGGTTTCAAGAAGTTAGGACATTTTCGAGAATGCCTTCACCTGTAGGGTGGCCTTCAGGCCACCATGGCATCCTGAAGGACGCCCCACAGTTGGGTGATTTGTTATTCGGAAATCGCCTTAACCCTCCTCATGCGTCATCCCTTGCGTTTTTTTTAAAAACGCCAGGGCATTTTCAAAAAGCAGCGGTCGGGAATAAAAGAAGCCCTGCCCATACCGGCATCCCAAATTTAACAATAGCGCCTCCAATTCCTTGGTTTCGACACCCTCGGCCACAATATCGATGTTCAGATTCTTCGACATGGCAACAATGGCATTGATGATTTCCCGGCTGCGCAAGTCGCAAAACATGTTAGCCACGAATGTATGGTCGATTTTCAGTATGTCGATGGGAAACAAATGCAAGTAACTGAGGCTTGAATAGCCGGTTCCGAAATCATCGACGGCCACCTTCAAGCCAAGCCGCTTGACCTCGTGAATGAAGGCCAAAGTCAGTTGCGGGTTGTCGGCCAATACACTTTCAGTCAGTTCAATTTTGATCGAACAGGGGTCAACCCCGGATTTGGCTAGGATTTGACCAAAACGCTCGGGAAGATTCGGATCCTTTATTTGGACGGGTGAAAAATTGACGCTCATCCAAGGCTCGGCGGAATCCTGTGCCACACCCAGTGCATCGCGCATTTTTTTTAGGTCGCAACAGGCACGTTCAAACACCCAGTAGCCAATGGAAATAATCTCCTTGGTATCCTCGGCGATGCTAATGAATTGATTGGGTGGGATCATGCCCTGTTGCGGATGCTTCCATCGGACCAACGCCTCAAATCCAGCCAAATTGCCCGTGTCCAATAGGTAGATCGGCTGGTAATTAAGAAAAAACTGTTGTTTGGCCAAGGCGGACTGAAGGTCGTTGATGAACTTGAAACGCAGCAAGACTTCTTGTTGCGCCTCGTTCTCGGCGGCAGAGCCGGGATCCGCGCTTTTTGCATTGATGCCGGCCAAACAGACCTTTGGCATCGACAACAGTTTGCCACGGGCCTCATGAAATCGCGCCAGCAGCAATCTCAACAGCATCGCAATGATTGGATCGGTCTGGGCGAGTTTTTCCTGGAAATAAGGGCGGCAGATCACGCTGAGAGTGGTCGGAACCAATGCAAGCACACTCGCCGACCTGACATCGCCACTGATCAAAGCCATCTCGCCAAAAATGTCCCCGTCGGACAGGGTTGCCAACACGATTTTTTCACTGTCGCGAATCACCGAAATTTCAACAAGTCCCTTATCGATAATATAGGCACAATCCCCCGTCGCACCCTCCTCGAGGATTGTCGTGCCGGGGGAATAAGTCATTTGATAATTCATTGAATATTACCTTATTACTCGGTTTTCCGTTGTGCGCTGGATTAGTCATCAACAGATTGCCAAACGGCATTGTAGGAAAAATGATGCAGCGGGGATACAGTAAATAATCACCCTGTTTTCTAAACGCCTAAACGATGGACTGACTCTGCCGGGCCTTCGCCCAACTTTGGCCATGCCCGCAGCACGGCTTTCACCAGTGTCGCAAGGGGGATGGCGAAAAACACGCCCCAAAAACCCCAGATACCGCCAAAAAACAGGATCGCCACCATAATGGCGACCGGGTGCAGGTTCACCACCTCGGAAAATAACAACGGAACAAGCACGACACCGTCCAACATCTGTATGATTGCGTAAGCCAGCATCAAATAAAAGAAATCGTCGGTGGCACCCCACTGGAAAAAAGCCACCAACATCACCGGAAAAGTCACCAAGGTTGCCCCCACATACGGGATAATCACCGACAGGCCCATCAGCACGGCCAGCAACAGGGAATAATTCAAACCCATCAAGGTGAATGTCACAAAGCTTGTCGCCAGCAAAATGGCCACCTCGAAGAATTTGCCACGGATGTAATTCCCAATCTGCGCATCCACTTCGAGCCATACTCGCGTTGTCAAATAACGGTCACGCGGCAGATACTGGACAAACCATTCAACAATCACGGACTTGTCTTTGAGGAAGAAAAACACCAGCAAAGGCACCAGAATGACATAGACGATAAAGCTGATTAGGCTGAGCAGCGAGGCGTAAGAGTAGGTCAGCATGGATTGGCCGTAGTTCAGCAATTCCTGGCGGATCACCGCGACGATCTCGAAAATCTGCGTCTCGTTGATAAACATGGGATAACGTTCCGGCAATTGCATGACGAGGACCTGGGCCTTGTTCACCCAGGCCGGCAACTGCTGGATCAATTGCGCACTCTGCTGGTAAAGCAAAGGCAGTAGGGCCACAAAGTCGAAAACCAAAAAAGTCATGAACAACGTGAATACGATAATGACGGAAATCAGCCGGGGCAGTCTGTGCCGTTCGCCCAACTCGACGAAGCCTTCGAGGAGGTAGGCGATGACCCCGGCCGCGAACACCGGCATCAGGATGTGCCCCAGGCTAAGCACGGCAATGAAGCCGACTATCAGCATGATGGCGAAAGACACGGCCTGGCCACTGGGAAACACCCGCCTGACCCAATCAATCGCCCAATCACGCACCGTTTGCATCATCGCCCCTTATTCGTTGATTATTTTATTTTGCCGACTGTCACATATTACAGCAAAGCGGCACGGTAAATTAAAACAATATCGCGGCTGAACCGGTCACGCATCCAATCGTGCCCTATCGAGAATGTCCTCAACCAAAATCGACAAGCGCCGGGCTTCAGCGTGGATGACATTGCTTAATTCGACTTGATCCGCCGGCGTTAGCGACCCGTCTTTTTCAGCTAGTGCGCTGGATGCTCCGGCAAGGGTGGCCAAAGGAGTGCGCAAGTCGTGGGAAATCGAACTCAGCAGCGATTTTAGCAACCGCTCCGCCTCGATTTGAAGCTGGGCATTCCTGGCGTGTTCGGCCAAACTGACACGGGTGATGGCCTGGGCGATCTGCCTTGTGAACGTATCCAGCAGTTTTTGTTGCTCGGGCAGAAATACCCGTCGCAAATTGACTGGCAATAAGCCTAAGACGCCCACAACCTTATCGTGACTGTTGAGGGGGAAATACACGGCCTGGGCGCCGGGCAGGGTATTCGTCCCTTGGCCGGCCATTTCGTTGTGATCCATGACCCATTGCGCGACGCTTAGGTCGCTGCCGTACAAAGACTCCGGCAAGCCTTTGTCCTTGGGATGGACAATCCTGCCATTCTGGTCTGGAAGCAGGATCACATTGAGGCTGCCAAATTCGGAGTGTATATGGCGAACAGCGGCACTCACGATCTCGCCTTCGCTTTGGCTCATGGCCAGTTCCTTGCCCATGGCATACAAGACCGTGGCCCGCCGTTCCCGGTGCGAGGCGACCTTGGCCTGGGATTTGACATTCGCCATGAGGTTGCTGATCAACATGGCAACGGTCAGCATGGCAGACAGTGTGACAAAATATTGGATATCCGACACCGAAAAGCTGTAGTGTGGGTCAACGAAGAAATAATCAAGCGAGACCACGCCGAGCAGGGATGCCACTATCGACGGGCCTCGGCCATGGCGCGTCGCAGTGAATACCACGCCCAACAGAAAGACCATCACCAAGTTGGCCAATTCAAAATGTCCGAGCATCAAGCTGGACAGGAGCGAACTGACCACGGTCACTAGGATGGCCCAGACATAGCCCCAAAAATAGCCTTTTTTGCGTTTGCCAAGGATTTCCTTCAGCGCCGGTTGCGAACCTCTGCGGTAGTGCGTCAATTCTGTTTCATAGAGTCCCGTGCCGGGTTGGGGGCTGCCCAATAGATAAAGGTTGATATTGTGCGCTTCGCTGATCAGGGTATCCACCACCGAACCCAACAACCAGCGTTTCCAACCCCGGCGGCTGGGCTTGCCAATGACGATTTTGGTGATATTCCGGTCATTGCAAAAATTGATGATGGCTTCGCTCATCACGTTGGCGCTCAACGTCACCGTCTCGGCCCCCAACTGCTCGGCAAGGCGTAGGACGCGGAGTATGCCATCGCGCTTTTCCGCTGGCAGCCGTTGCAACTCGGGCGTTTCGACATAGGCAACGATCCATTCGCCGCGCAAACCGACGGCAAAGCGCTTGCCGGCGCGCACTAGGCGCTCGCCTAATTCATTGGCACCGATACAGACCAAAATGCGCTCGGCGACCGGCCAAATTTCACGGATGGAATGGCCTTCCCGATAATCCAGCATTTGCGAGTCGACTTGGCTGGCCGTCTGCCGCAGCGCCAATTCGCGCAAAGCGATGAGGTTGCCCTTGCGGAAGAAGTGGCGAATGGCTTCCTCGGCTTGTTGCGGCAGGTAGACCTTGCCTTCCTTGAGCCTGACCAGCAACTCGTCCGGCGGCAAATCCACCAGTTCAACCTCGTCCGCCGCCTCGAAAACCGTGTCCGGCACCGTCTCCCAGACGCGGATACCCACAATTTGACCGATGTCGTCGTTAAGGCTTTCCAAATGTTGGACGTTGAGCGTCGTGTAAACGTCAATGCCGGCTTCCAGCAGTTCATCCATATCCTGCCAGCGTTTGGGGTGGCGCGAACCTGGCGCGTTGGTGTGCGCCATTTCATCGACTAGGACAATGGCAGGTTTGCGCTTCAGTGCGGCATCAAGGTCGAATTCGTTCAGTGTGATGCCCCGGTATTCGATGGGCTTCCGTGGCAACACCTCAAGACCTTCCAACAAATCCGCCGTTTCCTTGCGGTTATGGGTTTCAATCAGCCCAACCAGCACATCTATATTCTCGGCCCGCCGCTCCCTCGCCGCCAACAGCATGGCGTAAGTTTTGCCCACCCCGGCGGCGGAACCGAAGAAAATCTTCAAGCGGCCTCGCTTGGCCTTGGCTTGTTCTTGCTCGATTTTGGCGAGCAGTTGGTCGGGGTTGGGGCGTTCGGGGGTCATGCTGTTCTAGCTTGAGGCTTTAGTTGACGCATAGAGGAAAGATATATTGACCTGCCATCGCAGCGGTTGGCCGTGCATTGATGAGTGCAAGGCATAGACAAGGCTTTCTAACTACTCTCAGTTCGGGTCAGAGTTATCTATGAATTTCGTCCGTATCTCCTGAACAAAAGCTTCTGCTTGCTCGACCACCCAAACTGCCATATCACGCTCTATAGGGTCGCCACGGTAATCGGCAATCAAACGGATTTCCTCTGCCCTATTCAAGGTACGCCCAAGACCGACGGGTATTAGCCCTGTTTTGACCAAATGCAGACTGAAGGCACTAATCAAACCACCATGTGTTCGCGCCACTTCAGTAGCTACGGGAGCTTTGCTTGCCAGCAATGCCGCTCGGGCGGCATCGAACATGGCATAGTAGGCGCGGTTGCAAGCACCGTCGGCATCCCCGGCATCGAGCAACAGCCTTGCCGATTCCATGGCCCGTTCAGCTTTTACCATCAGTTCACGAGCATTCACAGTGTCACGCCTTCATGTTCGATGTTATGCAACAGCCTAGGATTAGGATAAGTCTCCGGGTGCGTCCATTCTGCATCCCAGACAGGTAGAGGCTGCACACGGATGCCGGTTTCCAGCAACACGTCGTAAGCGATGTCGGCCAGTGCCAGTTTCGTTTCGGCAAACCGCCCCGGTGTCCCGTCCAGAAATACGGCAACATCGGCATCGCTATCAGGCCGGAATGCCCCCCGCGCCCGACTGCCAAAAAGCACAGCCTTACGTACAGGATAGATACCCTTCAAGTGATCTAAAAATATCCGTACAGCTTGGAGAGTGTCGGGGTCTAGGGGATGTTCGTTCAGGACGTGCATGATATGGACTCAGGGGTTCTGTTAAAACGATGTAGCCCGGATGAAGCGAAACGGAATGCGGGGGATTGCGGCTCCGATCTCCCGGATTACGCTACGCTCCATGCGGGCTACGCTTGCTAGGGGATGTTCGTTCAGGAAGTGCATGTGTGATTCCAGTATATTGGGATGCCAATTCAACCCGCGTGAAGCGAAGCGGAATGCGGGGGATTGCCGCTCCGATCTCCCGGATTACGCTGCGCTCCATCCGGGCTACGCTTTCTGATTACAACAAGTAGGTTGCGGAATAACGGTTGCTAGCAGCCATAAATATTAATTCAAATCAAAATCCTGAAAAACAACTTTACCAGTTTTTGCGGGTGCCAATACTATTTGAAATTTATTAATATTATCTACTTTGGATATATCAAAACAGTATTTATGCTGTGTTGGCAGACCAGTTTGCGAATCATAATCCCATTTTACAAAATGAGAGTCATTGCTATCCTGATCATTGACATCACCCTTAATTGTATTATCATTTATTTCAAGCTTAAATGATTTATTACCCCAAGCTGGCGTAATGTTTTTTGGAATTACAATAATACATAACATATCGTATTTTTTTATGTTGATTGAATTTGTAACTCCGAATCCAGTAACATCGATAGTATTCTTAATAGTTACTTCCACCATGTATGGGCTTTTTTTGAAGTCTACTTCACCGGCACCAAAAGCATAATTTGTCCCAGTAAATTTAATTATACCATTTCCACCAGTTGGTGATGGAAGTGGCGGATTTAGAAATGGCTTAGGGATATCTCCTGAAGAGTCTTTCTGGTATATGTATATAGAATACAAAACCAGTAACGCCCCTAACAAGGCTAATACTCCTCTCGATATAGGGTTAAGATTTATTGAAAAATCTTTTATTTGCATGTTGCCTATCAATCCCAACATCAAAAAGACTCCACCCATAACTAGAACAATAGCTTTAAAATCTTGAATCATATTAGCCTCTGTGTGTTTTTCTTGAAACCTAACATTTTATAAAATTTGTACAAATTTATTAACAATTTGGATGCTTTACAAATTCAAAATAAATAGTCCATTTTAGCCGAATAATATCACAGTTTTGTCTAAATTAAAAAAAGAGTTTATTTTACTCACACGCTCAAGCTTTGCTGCAATTAAATCAAACCAACTAGAATGGCAAAAGCGGCTACCAACTTAAGGCGGGACACTTATACCAAAGGATTGACCGTTCGCCCTGAGCTTGTCGAAGTGTGGACGGTTAAGCCGTTCATGGTTCGACAAGCCCACCACGAACTGCTTAACCTTAAACTGTCCCGCTTTAAGTTGGTAGCCGCAAAAGCGACACCGTACATGCTTAATGATGAGTAAAAACGCTACTAATTCTATCACCTAACACTTTATCCAAAGCCAAATTCAAGCCCAACACATTCACCCTAGGCTCGCCCAACACCCACCATTGGCGCGGCTCGGTATGTTGGCTGACCAAGGCGCGGACTTTGCCGACATCCAGGTTTCTCGCCTCGGCAACGCGGTTAATCTGGTATTCCGCCGCTGCCGGGCTGATGTGCGGGTCCAAGCCACTACCCGATGCGGTGACTAAATCTATGGGTATTGGCATTGCGTTTTCCGGGTCGGCCTCCCGCAAAGCGTTTATCCTAGCCTTGACAGCATCCGCCAACGCCGGATTGGTTGGCCCTAGGTTGGAACCGCTGGAAGCGCCCGCATTGTAAGGATAAGGCGATGTGGCCGAAGGCCGTCCCCAAAAATATTTGGGGTCGCTGAACGCTTGGCCGATCAACTCCGAACCTATCGGCTGGCCTTGGCTGTCTTTGATGAGGCTGCCGTTGGCTTGGCCGGGAAACAGCAGTTGAGAAAGGCCGGTCACGGCAAGCGGATAGGCTACGCCGGTTATCACCGTCCAGATCAGCAGCATGAACAACGCGGGTTGGAGATGTTTGAGCATTTCATCTAACTCCTTAGAAGCAAAAGAAGGTCTCACGCAACGGCGCAACGACGCAACGTAAAAGCATAAAAACTCCTGATTAGAAAGATTTTCCAGCCGAAGTCAAAAACACCGTCGTTCCGGCATGGACCGCCGGAACCTAGGCTCCATGGACGGCGGGATTTGGGGGCATCCCTTATATCTGCAATCTGGATTCCGGCGGTCCATGCCGGAATGACGGATTGTGTCGTAGTTGTTGGCAAGGTGAAACACATTCGTGGCTTTTAAACAAACCCCAACGCAACCAATATCAAATCAATCGCCTTGATGCCGATGAACGGGACGATCAACCCGCCTAGGCCGTAGATTAGTAGATTGTTGCGCAGCAGCGTGGCGGCCCCGACGGGCTTGTAACGGATGCCTTTCAAGGCTAATGGAATCAAGGCTATTATTATCAGGGCATTGAAAATGACGGCGGATAAAACAGCACTGGATGGCGTGGCCAGGCCCATCACATTGAGTTTATTCAGCACCGGATAAGTGGTTGCGAAAGCCGCCGGGATGATGGCGAAATACTTGGCGACATCGTTGGCAATACTGAACGTGGTGAGTGCGCCCCTAGTCATCAGCATTTGCTTGCCGGTTTCCACAATCTCGATCAGCTTGGTCGGGTTGGAATCCAAGTCCACCATATTGCCCGCTTCCTTGGCCGCTTGTGTGCCGCTGTTCATCGCCACTGCAACATCGGCCTGGGCCAAGGCAGGGGCGTCGTTGGTGCCGTCCCCGGTCATTGCCACCAAACGGCCATCGGCCTGATGCTGGCGAATCAGCCTGAGCTTCATTTCCGGCGTGGCCTCGGCCATGAAGTCATCGACACCCGCCTCGGCGGCAATGGCGGCGGCGGTCAGGCGGTTGTCGCCGGTGATCATGATGGTTTTAATGCCCATCTGGCGCAGCTCTGCGAAACGCTCCTTGATGCCACCCTTGACGATGTCTTTAAGCTCAATGACACCGAGTGCGCGCTTGCCTTCCGCCACCACCAGAGGCGTGCTTCCACGGCGGGCCACGTCATCGACCATTTTGCGGATTTCATCCGGAAATTGGCCGCCTTGTTCTTGGACATAGGCGCGGATGGCGTCGGCGGCCCCTTTGCGGATTTGGCGCCCCCCCAAGTTGACCCCGCTCATCCGGGTTTGCGCACTGAAGTGGACGAAAGTGGCATCCAAGGAGCGCACATCCCGCTCCCTGAATCCAAATTTTTGCTTGGCCAATACAACAATGCTGCGGCCCTCCGGGGTTTCATCCGAGAGTGAGGCCAATTGTGTGGCATCCGCCAACTCAGTTTCCGAAACGCCACTGACCGGAATGAAACTGGCCGCCTGACGATTGCCCAGAGTGATTGTGCCGGTTTTGTCCAGCAACAGCACGTCCACGTCGCCAGCGGCTTCGACCGCACGGCCGGACGTGGCGATGACATTTTTTTGCATCATCCGGCCTATGCCGGCCACCCCGATGGCCGATAAGAGTCCGCCAATCGTGGTAGGGATCAGGCACACCAGCAGGGCGACCAAAACCGTTATGGTGATCGGTTTGCCCGCATGGGCGACTTGCTCGCTATACAGGGAAAACGGCAGCAAGGTGACGGTCGCCATCAAGAAAACCAAGCTCAAGGCCACCAAAAGAATGGACAGGGCAATCTCATTGGGTGTTTTCTGGCGTTTGGCCCCTTCAACCATCGCAATCATCCGGTCTAGGAAGGTTTCACCCGGGTTGACACTGATGCGCACCACCAACCAGTCTGACAACACGCGAGTGCCGCCTGTCACCGAACTGAAATCCCCGCCCGACTCGCGGATCACCGGCGCACTCTCGCCGGTGATGGCGCTTTCATCCACCGAAGCCACGCCTTCGATCACATCGCCGTCGCCGGGCAGGTAATCACCGGCTTCCACCAACACGATGTCGCCCCGGCGCAGGCTCGAACCTTCCACCTTGGCAACCATGCCCCCGTAATGAGGTTCGGACAGTTTTTTTGCGGAGATGTCGCGTTTGGCGCTACGCAGAAAAGCCGCTTGTGCCTTGCTCCTCCCTTCGGCCATGGCTTCGGCAAAATTGGCGAACAACACGGTGAACCAAAGCCACAAGCTTATGGCTAGGATGAAAGCGGCGGGGGCCTCGCCCGCACCAGTCAAGGCTTGAATCCAGAGTAGGGTCGTCAACATACTGGCGATGTAAACGACAAACATCACCGGATTTTTAAACTGTTGTTTGAAGGAAAGTTTGCGGAAAGAATCGATAACGGCTGATTGCAAAAGTTTCGGGTCTAGTAACGAGTTGGAAACGGTTTTATTGCCCATCACACAGTCTCCAAGCCCCTATTTCCCGATCATGATTAGATGTTCCACTATGGGTCCCAAGGCAAGTGCCGGGACGAAAGTCAGTGCGCCAACCAAAAGAATGGTGACAATCAACAGTCCCACAAACAAGGGCGTGTGGGTTGGCAATGTGCCCGCACTGACCGGCACGATTTTTTTTGCCGCCAACGAACCTGCGATGGCGAGCACTGGCACGATTAGCCAATAGCGGGAAAACAACATGGCCAGACCCAACAAACAGTTATAAAAAGGCGTGTTGGCCGAGAGTCCGGCAAATGCGCTGCCATTGTTGTTGCCAGCCGATGAAAGGGCATAAAGGATTTCGCTAAAGCCATGCGCGCCGGGATTGAAGACAGCCGCCTGGCCGGCATCGGCAAGCACCGCCAACGCCGTGCCCCCCAAGACCAAAAATGGCGGAATCAGGATGACGATAGCGGCCATTTTCATTTCGTAGGCTTCAATCTTCTTGCCCAAATACTCGGGTGTACGGCCTATCATCAAACCGGCCACAAACACCGCGACGATGGCAAACACGATCATGCCATACAAACCGGAACCGACCCCGCCAAAGATAACCTCGCCCAACTGCATCAACCATAGGGGAACCAATCCGCCGATGGGCGTGAACGAATCATGCATCGCGTTGACCGAACCGTTGGAGGCCGCTGTGGTGGCCACTGCCCAGAGGGCGGAGTTGACTACGCCAAAACGGGCCTCTTTGCCTTCCATATTGCCCCCGGCTTGCAGGTTTGAAGCGGATTGGCCCACGCCCCATTCCAAGAGCAAAGGGTTGCCAGCCTGTTCGGCTGGCACGGCAACGAAAACCAGTGCGACAAAAACAATCGTCATGGCCGACAAAATGGCCCAACCCTGCCGGGTGTCACCGACCATGGTCCCGAAGGTGTGGCACAGTGCGGCGGGTATCAGCAGTATCGCCAGCATTTCCAGAAAATTCGACAAGGGGGTTGGGTTCTCGAAAGGGTGCGCGGAATTGACATTGAAAAATCCGCCGCCGTTGCTGCCGAGTTGCTTGATCGCGACTTGTGAAGCCGCCGGACCCAAGGCCAAAGTCTGTTCGCGCAATTCCAGTTTATCAATGATTGGCTTGCCCTCCGCATCCATCAATGCCTGTCCGTCTTCGCCTAGTTTGGGTTGGCTGTACGCAAGACTCCCGACCAAGGGGGTTTGTTGATACGGGCCTAACGTCTGCACAACGCCTTGTCCCGCCAGGCCTAAACTAAAAATCAAGGATAATGGAAGCAGTATGTAAAGTGTGCCGCGAGTGAGGTCCACCCAGAAATTGCCGATGGTGTCCGCGTTGCGCCGGATAAACCCACGGGTGAAAGCCACCAGCACCGCCATGCCGGTTGCGGCAGAAAGAAAATTCTGCACCGTCAAACCCATCATCTGGGTCAGATAACTCAGGGTGGCTTCGCCGGCATAGCTTTGCCAGTTGGTGTTGCTGGTAAAGCTTACGCTGGTGTTGAAGGCTGAATCAGGGCTGATTCCCGGAAAATGTTGTGGGTTCAGCGGCAGATAAGCTTGGAAACGTTGCAGCGCGAAAACCGCCAATAATCCACATAAATTGAACGCCAAAACGGCGATGGCATAATCCGTCCAACGCATTTCTTCCTTCGGATTGACGGAGGAAAGCCGGTAAATCAAAGCCTCGACGGGCTTAAGCCAATGGTTGATGCCAATCGGCTCGCCTTGATAGATGCGGGCCATATACCATCCTAGTGGTTTCGCCAATGCCAACAGGGTGAGCAAATAGATAGCCGTCTGCGCCAAGGCGTTCCCAGTCATCAGAATTTCTCCGGGTAAAACAGCGCAGCCAGCAGATAAATGAAAATCCCAAGCGCCAAAACACCACTCAACAGATAAACCCAACTCATGGCTTCCCCCTGAGCTTGTCCAAGCTGTAAACCAGCCAAGCAGAAACGGCAAAAAACCCAAGCGTCAAGATTAGATACACAACGTCCATAATAGAATTTTGCCAATCAGGTATTTTGTTTACCAGGTGTCAGCTTAATCTGCTTCGCTTTTAGATTCTTGATTTCCTACAATTTCTTGCCGAGGATGCTTTGCAGTTGGCTGTGTTCGCCTTGCAAATTTTCCAGTTCCGTCTGTGTTGCAATCAATTCCTTGTCCTTATCGAAGCCCTGCTGCACACAGTCCGACAATTGGCTACGCAGCGCATCAAGTTCTTTCAGCAAGCGTACTTTTTCCGCTTTTACCGCCTTGAGTTCGCCACGCAGTTCGCCCGTCGCGGTTGCGGAAGTGTCCAAGTAGCCATTCAGTGTGGTGACATGCTGGCGGGAGAGGACAAGCGCTTCTTCCAAGCGGACGATCTTCTCTTGTTCCTCCTGTTTCGCGCGTTCCCGTTCTTCGGCTATCCGGGTCAAATGCCAGGCATGGTCGCGGTCGAATTTATCCTCCCATTCTGCCTGTTTGCGTTGTTGAGTCCGCTGGGTTTCCTCCAAGCTTCCGGTCAGGGTGGCATTCGCCTCACGCGCCAAGGCCAAGGCTTGCAGGGATTGGTTATGTTCCTCGTCAAGCTGCTTCTTTACGGCTTCACGTTGCTGGACTAACGCCCGCAGTTCCTCCGCGTCCCGTTCCGCCCTTTCCTTATAGTGGGCATATTCCTGCTGCACGGCTTGGTGGGCGGCCTCGGATTTCCCAACCAGCGCGTTGAGTTGGACTTTTTCCTCGGCCATTGCCGCCTTTTCCTTAGCCAGCGTCAACTGAGCTTCCTCGACGGCCAAGCGCCAGAGCGAGATGGTGGACTCCACCAAGCGCTCCGGCACTTCCGGTATTTCCAGGCGACGCAGCGACTCCGCCGCCAAAGACTGTTTCCAATCTTTGATGGCCGGGGAAATGATGGCGGGCGAATTCGTGCCGATATAGTCGGCCACGGTTTTGACAGTGGGGTTGATTCCGCGAGCGGCAAGCACACCGCAAGCTTCGTAGGCGCGTTCGTAAGTATCGGTGACTTTGGGCATGACGGGTGATGGTTTTCCTATGATAATGAAGCGCCAGAACGAACCGGCTTGTGAATTGTCACAGTTTTGGCTTATAGTAACGCAAATTATAAAACGAGTCTGTCTTGCTTCACCCTTTCCAACCCACAACCCACTAGGAAATATCATTATGATCACACTCCATGGCTTTGCCATCAGCAACTACTATAACAAAATCAAACTGGTGCTACTGGAAAAGGACATTCCGTTTCGCGAAGAACTCACTTACCCATCACAAGACGAGGCTTTGCTGCAACGCTCCCCGCTGGGCAAAATCCCTTTCATCGAAACCGAGCACGGTTGCCTGTCTGAATCGCAAGCGATTTTGGAATATCTGGAAGAGGCTTTTCCTGAAAAGCCGATTTACCCGACCGACCTGTTTGCCCGCGCCCGCAACCGGGAGTTGATCCAACATCTGGAACTGAACATCGAACTGATTGCCAGACGGCTTTACAAAGAAGCCTTCTTCGGTGGCACGCTGTCCGACGAAACCAAACAAGAGGTTAAGGAAAGGCTCGAAATTGGCTTGGCCGGTTTGTCTCGCTTGGCGAAATTCTCCCCGTATATCCTAGGCAGCGAAATCACCACGGCGGATTTACTATTTTGGGTGCATTGTGGAACCTTCGGCTTGGCCTTGCAGAAAATCTATGGCGAAGACTTGATCGCCCGGCACATCCCATCCGCTACGGCTCATTTGGCATTGATCGAAAGCCGCCCGCATGTGCAAACCGTCGCCGCCGACCGGGCGGTTGCGTTTGAAGCGTTTATGCAGGGGAAATGATTGACTGATGTTACGCACTGAGCCGTTGAAGCCCAGATGTAGGCCGGAATAAACCCGCCCGAGCGGGCGTTTCCGGCGAAGTAAGCCGCACTTGCCCGGGTACTTTTGCCGGAAACGCCCGTGAACGGGCTTATTCCGGCCTACGACAGCCCGCAACCGATGCCGCGTAACATCTGTTAATTCAACAGTATTGCCCCAAGCCCTCGATGCTGAAATCCACTCCATCGCGTAAAACTTGCCCTGCCTGGGTCGCGCTCGGCATCGGCTTGCTGGCGACGGTTTTCGCCAGCCTCCAGGTCAAGCAGGGCATCGAACACGATGCGGTGAGGCAATTCGCCTTTGTCTGCGATCAGGTCACCCTCAAAATCCAAGAGCGCCTAGGTGCCTACGCGATGATCCTGCGCGGCGGCGCCGCCCTGTTTGCCGCTTCAAAAGCGGTGGAGCGTCACGAGTGGCGGGCTTACGTCGAGGGACTGCAGGCGAGCGAAAATGTTCCCGGCGTGCAGGGGATCGGGTTTAACCTGCTCATTCCAGCGGATCAGCTTGCCGCCCACATCGCGCGGATTCGCAGCGAAGGGTTTCCCGACTACACCGTGCGCCCGCCCGGCGAGCGCCCCCTCTACACGCCCGTCGTCTACCTCGAACCCTTCCGTAACCGTAACCTGCGCGCCTTCGGTTTCGATACCTTCTCCGAGCCAGTCAGGCGGGCCGCCATGGAACAGGCGCGTGACACCGGCCTGGCGGCACTGTCCGGCAAGGTCGTGCTGGTGCAGGAAACCGCCGCCGACGTTCAGGCCGGGGTCCTGATGTATGTCCCGGTCTATCGCAACGGCATGCCACTGGATAACGTCGGACAGAGACAGGCGGCGGTGCTCGGCTGGGTCTACAGCCCCTACCGCATGAATGACCTTATGGCCGGCATTCTTGGGGACTGGGATAGCTATGCAGGGAAAACCGTCGACCTGCACATCTACGCCGGGCATGAGGCAACGCCTGCCACCCTGCTGTTCGACAGCAAACCGACCGCCACCCCCGACGTGCAGTCGCTGTTCTACCGGCAGCGGACGGTCGATTTCAACGGACGGTCGTGGCTGCTGGTGTTTGACCGCACCCCGACAGTCCCAGTCATCGGCTACGTGCCTGCCTGGGCAGCCTTGGCCGGCGGCCTTGCGCTCAGTGGCATGCTGTTCGGGTTGATGCTCGCGGTGATTAACACGCGAGTCAACGCCGCCCGCATCGCCGAAGAGCTTACCGACAAGATCAAACGTCGCGAAGCATTATTGCAGGAAAGCGAAGCCTTCAAGCTTGCCATTCTGAATGCCGTGCCCGCCGAAATCGCCGTAGTGGATCGCGACGGGGTGATTCTGGCGGTCAACGACCCTTGGCGGCGGTTTGCGTTGGAAAACGGCATCGAACCCGGCAAGCCTGCGCCGCATACGGCAGTCGGCGACAACTACTTGGCCGCCTGCCAGCTAGAAACCAGTTTCGCCGCTGATGATGGTGCGGCGAACATCAGCGAGGGCATCCGGGCGGTGCTGGAAGATGGCTTACCCAGCTTCAGCCTGGAATACCCCTGCCATTCGACTACGCAGAAGTTCTGGTTCACGATGACCGTCACGCCGATGGGGTGCGACGCCGGCGGTAAGGTGGTTATCACGCACACCGACATCAGCGGGCGCAAGTTGCTGGAAGAGGCACGGGAAGAGGCGCTGGGCCGCCTGCAGAAAATCGCCAGCAGTGTGCCGGGGGTGGTCTACCAATTCCGTTTGCGCCCCGATGGCAGCGCCTGCTTTCCTTTCGCCAGTGAGGCCATTCGCGAGATCTACCGGGTCAGCCCGGAGGAAGTGCGCGAGGACGCATCCAAAGTGTTTGCCATTCTCCACCCGGACGACTTCGACGGCGTCGTCGCCTATATCCGGCAATCGGCGCAAGACTTGACGCCGTGGCGCCATGAATATCGGGTGAAATTTGACGATGGCACGGTGCACTGGCTGTCCGGCAACGCGCTGCCCGAGCGGGAAGCCGACGGTGCCACTCTTTGGCACGGCTTCATCACCGACATCACCGGGCGGAAACAGGCCGAAGCCATATTCCACGCAGTGTTCGACCAATCCAGCTTTTTGGCGGGCATCCTCGACCGGCAGGGTAGGCTGGTCGAGGTCAATAGCACCGCCTTGAGCTTCACCGACACCCCGCGCGAAGCGGTCATCGGCCAGTATTTCCCCGACACCCCATGGTGGGACAACGGAGAGGATCGGGACAAGCTGATCGAGGTGTTGAATCTGGCTTATACGGGGACTGCCGCCAGCTTCGAGGCGACCCACGCAGTGCCTGCGGGCGGGCGCATCAACGTGATGTTTAGCACCATGCCGATCATCATGGAAAATGGCATCCACTTGGCTGTCTTTGGAATGGATGTAACCCAACGCAAACAAGCCGAAGATCAACTCCACCTCGCCGCCAGCGTCTTCACCCATGCCTGGGAAGGCATCATGATCACCGCCGCCGACGGCACGATCATCGATGTCAATGACGCCTTCAGCCGCATCACCAGTTATAGCCACGACGAAGTCCTAGGCCAGAACCCGCGCATCCTCAGCTCCGGCAGTCAGGAAGAAGAATTCTACACCGAAATGTGGCGCGTTCTGGTCGAGCAAGGCCAATGGTATGGCGAAATGTGGAACCGGCGCAGGGACGGCGAAGTGTACGCCGTGATGCAAACCATCAGCGCGGTGCGCGATGCCCAGGGCAACACTAAAAACTATGTGGCACTATTCTCCGACATCACCCTGCTCAAGGATCACGAACACGAGTTGGAGCATATCGCCCACTACGACGCGCTGACCAGCCTGCCCAACCGCGTGCTGCTGGCCGACCGCCTGAACCAAGGGATGATCCGGGCGCAGCGGCGCGGGCAACAAGGACTGGCCGTGGCCTTTCTCGACTTGGACGGCTTCAAGGCCATCAACGACAACCACGGGCATGATGCCGGCGACCAGTTGCTGATCACCGTGGCCTCCCTCATGAAGCTGGCCCTGCGCGAAGGCGACACCCTGGCCCGCATCGGCGGCGACGAATTCGTCGCCGTGCTGCTTGACTTGGCGGATGTAACCGCCAGTACGCCGCTGCTCGACCGCCTGCTCGCCGCCGCCGCCCAGCCGGTGCAGTTTGGCGGCCTCGCGCTGCAAGTCTCCGCCAGCCTCGGCGTCACTTTCTACCCGCAGGCGGAAGACATCGACGCAGACCAACTGCTACGCCAGGCCGACCAGGCCATGTATCAGGCCAAGCTGGCCGGCAAGAACCGTTACCACCTATTCGACGCCGAGCAGGATCGCAACGTCCGCAGCCTCTACGAAAGCCTGGAGCGCATCCGCCGCGCCCTGCTTGATCGCGAATTCGTGCTGCATTACCAACCCAAGGTGAACCTGCGCACCGGGGCGGTCATCGGGGCCGAGGCGCTGATCCGCTGGCAACACCCGGAAAGGGGCATGCTGCCGCCGACGGCTTTCCTGCCGGTGATCGAGAACCATCCGTTGGCCGTCGAACTGGGGGAGTGGGTGATCGACACCGCCCTGGCCCAGGTGGAACGCTGGCAGGCGGACGGGCTGGACCTGCCGGTCAGCGTCAATGTCGGCGCCCGCCAGTTGCAGCAGGCGGACTTTGTCGAGCGCCTGCGTGGGTTGCTGGCAGCACATCCGAACACCATGCCGGGCCACCTCGAACTGGAGGTGCTGGAAACCAACACACTGGAACTGGCCGGGGCATCCCAGGTCATCGAAGCCTGCCGGGGGATCGGCGTGCTGTTTGCGCTGGATGACTTCGGCACCGGTTATTCCTCGATGACCTACCTGAAACGCCTGCCGGTCGCCCGTATCAAGATCGACCAGAGCTTCGTGCGCGACATGCTCGACGACCCCGATGACCTGGCCATTCTGGAGGGCGTGCTCGGCCTGGCGGCCGCCTTCCACCGCCAGGTCGTCGCCGAAGGGGTGGAGACCGTGGAACACGGCGAAATGCTGCTGCAACTCGGCTGCGAACTGGCCCAGGGCTATGGCATTGCCCGCCCCATGCCGGCCGCCGACCTCCCAAGCTGGGCGGCCCGCTGGCGGCCCGCCCCGGCCTGGGTCGATTTGCTTGCGGTGAGCCGCAACGATTTGCCGCTGCTGTTTGCCGGCGCCGAGCACCGCGCTTGGATTGCGGCGCTGGAAAGCCACCTCAAGGGCGGGCGCGAAACCCCGCCGCCACTGGTGGACCCCCGCCAGTGCCGCTTCGGCAAGTGGCTGGATGCCGGGGGCTTGGCCCGCCATGATGCCAAGCCGGCCTTCCAGGGGATTGATCCCTTGCACCGCCAGGTGCATGCACTGGCGGCCGGACTGGCTGGACTCCAGTCTCAAGGCCGTGGCCCGGAGGCGCGGGCGATGCTGGGCGAACTGCACGGCATGCGCGATGCCTTGCTCGGACAGTTGCAGGCGCTGGTGCGGGAAATCCGGCGGTAGGCGGGGACAGGGGCAATGCTGTCAAGTCAAGGCGTAGGTCGGCATCCCCATGCCGACAACGGACTTGTCCCATCCCTTGGCGGCAAAGGGTTGCCGCCCTACGGGTTTTATTGTCATTGCTTAATTCAACAGCATTGCGGCTGAGGCCGCCCCTACATCTGAGATGAAAGAGGTTTGCCGCAAACCATGCAAAAATTTGCCTCATCGTCATGGCCGCGTTTGCCGCATTCACCGCATACCCTTGCTGTCCGTTGATTATCTTGCCGCCGCATTTCCTGATTCAACTCGGCGGTGAAAATGCCGGTGGGTACGGCGATAATGGCGTAGCCAATAATCATCACCAGCGCGGAAACCGCACGGCCTAGGTCAGTTTTTGGGGTGATGTCGCCAAAGCCCACCGTCGTCAGCGTCACCACCGCCCAATAGATACTGACAGGAATATTGGAGAAACCATTTTCCGGCCCTTCGATTAGGTACATGGCCGAACCGAAAACAATCAGCAGCGTGGAGATGGTGAACAGGAAGATGAATATCTTGATCCGACTGGCCACCAAGGCATTCAATAGCAGATTCGACTGGTTGATGAATTGGATCAGCTTCAGGATACGGAATATCCGCAGAACCCTTAGTATTCTGATGATTTGCAGATAGTGGGTACCGGGAATAAGTAGACTCACATAACTCGGCAATATCGCCAATAAGTCGATAACGCCGTAAAAGCTGAAAATGTATTTGAATGGACGGTGAATGCAAAAGATTCTAAGGCTGTATTCCAAGGTGAAAATGGCGGTGAAAATCCGTTCAGCGAACAATAGTTGGTTGCCATGACGTTGGTTGATTTCCCCGACACTGTCAAGAATGACGACAGTCGAGCTTGCCAGAATGCAAAAAATCAAGCCAATGTCAAACCCTCGCCCGGCCCGCGAATGGGATTGGAAAATGACGGAATATAATGCGTGACGCAGCGATCCGATACGGTCATGCATGGGATGAATAAGGGTTTATGGTTTTACCTGATTAGGAAGATGTTTCAGCCAGCGATAAAAATGCCGTCATTCCGGCATGGACGCCGGAATCCAGTCACAGGGATGTGAATCTGCGCCTGACTCAAGCACTGGTGCAAGCGGCATGTTACCGTCCATGGCACTGGATACCGGCATCCATGCCGGTATGACGAAGTTCTCGGCACTGGCTGAAGAATCTTGCTAATCAGGTAGTTTTATGTAATGGGCAATGACAAAAACAAGACCTACCACACCCACAGACCAAGCTAATATTATCCATGTTTGAGCGTTCAACTCCTTATACAAAGCGGTTTCTAGTTTTGCAATGGATACTTTCATATCGGCTATATCCGATTTTGTAGCTATTACGCTAACCACATGATCCAAATTTTTCATAGCACCCCCCCATGAAACACCAACTGCCCCATGAACTCATCGCCTTGCTCCAAGCATTCGATGCGGGTGATGCCCGCGTTGGACACTTTGATATGGAAAAGATTGTTGAGGGGTATGTCTAGGATATAGGCAATCACCATGCGGATGACCCCGGCGTGGCAGACGAGTAGCAGGTGTTTGCCCGCATGGCGGTTGAGGATTTCATTCCACGCGGTGACGACGCGATGTTGGAAATCGGCCAAGCCTTCGGCATCCTCGGGGCGGTTGTTCATCGGGTCGCGGTAAAAACGCTGGAGCAGGCCGGGGTCGTAGCAGGAGATTTCATCGCGGGTCTTGCCCTGCCACGCACCGAAGCCGATTTCCTGCAGGCCAGGTTCCACTTCCAAGGGGATGCCGTGACGCCCGCTCAATTCCTCGGCGAAGGCCAGGCAGCGGCTGAGGGGGGAACTGACAATAACCTCCCAAGGGTGGTGGTTGCCCACCGCCCGCCGCATCTGTTCCCAACCGGTGGCTGACAAGGGATCATCCACCTGCCCGCGATAACGGCTTCCGCCCACGGGTTCGCCGTGGCGGATTAGGTCGATCAGGGTGGTGATCCGGTCGTTGGTAATCACGGTTTTCCAGACCTCTCCAGATCACGCCTGGCCTGACGCGCCGCCTCGCGCACCCGCTTCGGGGCGGTCCCGCCAATCAAATCACGGGAGGCCACCGAGCCTTCCAACGTCAACACCTCAAACACATCCGACGCGATGATAGGGGAAAGTTTTTGCAACTCTGGCAAGGAAATCTCGGACAGATCCCGCTTGGTTTCCACACCCAGGCGCACCGCCTTGCCGACAATCTCATGGGCATCGCGGAAAGCCACGCCTTTGCGGACCAGATAGTCGGCCAAGTCGGTGGCGGTGGCGAACCCCTTCTTTGCCGCTTTTACCATCGCCTTACGGTTGGGGCGGACATGGGGCATCATGTCCGCAAAGGCGCGCAAACATTTCTTCAAGGTGTCCACCGTGTCGAATAGCGGTTCCTTGTCCTCTTGGTTGTCTTTGTTGTAAGCCAGTGGCTGGCTTTTCATCAGGGTCAGCAGGGCGAACAGTGCCCCAAAAACCCGACCCGCCTTGCCGCGCACCAACTCGGGCACGTCGGGGTTTTTCTTCTGCGGCATGATGGACGAACCGGTGCAAAAGGCATCCGGCAGATCGATGAAGCCAAACTGGCCACTGATCCATAATATCAACTCTTCCGAGAAGCGCGATAAGTGCATCATGATCAGGCTGGCGCAGGCGGCGAATTCGATGGCGAAGTCACGGTCGCTGACGGCATCCAAGGAATTGGTGGCTGGATGGGAAAAGCCCAATAACCCGGCAGTGAGGGCGCGGTCCAGCGGGTAGCTGGTGCCGGCCAAAGCCGCCGCGCCCAAGGGCATGATGTTGACTCGCTTGCGGCAGTCGGACAAGCGCCCGCAGTCACGGTTCAGCATGTCATGCCAGGCCATCATATGATGGCCGAAGGTGATGGGCTGCGCGACTTGCAAATGGGTGAGCCCGGGCATGATGGTGTCAGCCTCCCGTTCCGCCAGATCGATCAGCGCAATTTTCAGGCGAATCAACTCCTCGGTGATGGTGTCGATTTCGGCGCGCAGGAATAGCCTGATATCAGTGGCCACCTGGTCGTTGCGCGAACGTCCGGTGTGTAGTTTTTTGCCCGCATCGCCAATGCGGTCAATCAAGCGGGCTTCGATGTTCATATGCACGTCTTCCAGCTCGACCGCCCAATGGAAGTCACCCCGTTCAATATCGTCAAGAATGCCCTCCAGCCCTTCGATAATCGCCTTGCCCTCCTTTTCGTTCAGTATGCCAATGCGCACCAGCATGGTGGCGTGGGCGATGGAGCCTTGGATGTCATAAGGGGCAAGCCGCTTGTCGAATTCGATGGAGGCGGTGAAAGCTTCCACGAAGGCATCGGTCGCCTCGGTAAACCGTCCCGCCCAGGGTTTGTTTTCGCTGCTCATGGGTTCTCCTGTGGAATGTTGTGTTGACTGGCATTATACCCGCATCCAGGGCCACACTGGTTGGGCGCGGCTTTCTTTATTGTTTGGGTGACATGCATGCGATCCTCGATTGTTCAAAGAATGCAAAAAAAGTGTTTCACAATCTGTTAAAATCTCCCCGCCCTAATGGGCAGTAAAATAACGAAAGATAACCGTACCCATAACAAAAGAGGAGAACGCATGTCGCTCATTACTTGGACTAAAGAAGAATTCGGCACTAACGTCACCATCGCCGACGATCAGCATAAGGTGCTTTTTGGCATGCTCAACGATTTGCATGATGCCGTTCCCGCAGGTGACCGTGCGGCAATCGGAGCCAAGCTCGATACCCTGGTCAACTATGTCGTCGAGCATTTCGCGGAAGAAGAGCGCTTGATGACATCGACCGGCTACCCCGACTACGATGCCCACAAGGCGGAACACACCAAGCTGCTGGAGACCTGTGGCGGCGTGGCGGCAAAATTCCATGCGGGCGAACTGGAACTCACCCAGGACACTACCGCTTTCGTCAAGGATTGGCTGGTCACCCACATCCCCAATGTCGACAGAAAGTACGCCCCACACCTGAACAGCAAGGGCATTAACTAGCCTCGCGGCATGCCGGTGCGGTGAATTGTCCCGCGCCGGTTTCAAGGCCGCACCCCCTTAGATAGTCTACAATCCCCCAGTTGACCCATGGACGGCAAACAAACCACGGGGTGGGGTACATCGAATCCAGTCCGCATCCCCGTTTTGATTCATGTCCGTCACACCATGATTTTATTAGAATAATTTGAATCAGGGAAGAATAATAGGCCACCAAACCAGCATTGGCGTTTATTCAAAATTGCGCCTGTAGTAGCATTGGCAGCATAAAAATATGGCCGGGCATGCCGGCTGCAACATCAACGGCGAATATAGGAATCAAATATGGCTCGGTGTACCCAACTTCCAGCATGGCAAGTCTTGCAAGAACATCAATGGGAAATTGCCCGCCTACACATGCGGGACTTGTTTTCTGCCGGCACTCAACGTTTCGAACGCTATTCGGTGCGGCTGGATGACATGCTCTTCGACTATTCCAAAAACCGCGTCACCGACGAGACCCTTGGGTTTTTGTTCGATCTGGCCCGCCAGGCCGGCTTGCCCGAAAAGGTCGAGGCCATGTTTCGGGGCGACAAGATCAATGTCACCGAAAAACGTGCCGTCTTGCACACCGCCTTGCGCAACCGTTCCAATCGGCCCGTCTTGGTCGATGGGGTGGATGTCATGCCGGGTGTCAACCGTGTGTTAAAACAAATGCGCCAGTTCAGCGATGCGATACGCTCCCAAGAATGGCGCGGCTATACCGGCAAGCCCATCAGCAACGTCATCCACATTGGCATCGGTGGTTCCGACTTGGGGCCAAAGATGGTGGTGAAGGCATTGACACCTTACTGCCGGCCCGAGTTGACGGTGGATTTCGTCTCCAATGTGGACGAGGCCGATTTGGTGGAGGCGATCAAAAACTTGGATCGCGAAACCACGCTGTTCATCGTCGCATCGAAAACCTTCACCACCCAAGAGACCATGACCAATGCCCTGTCCGCCCGCGACTGGTTCATGGCCGGGGTGAAAGACAAGGAGGCCATCGCCAAGCATTTCGTGGCCGTCTCCTCCAATGCCGAAAAAGTGGAAGCCTTTGGGATAGACACGAAAAACATGTTCGAATTCTGGGATTGGGTGGGTGGACGCTATTCCCTATGGTCCGCCATTGGCCTGCCGATTGCCGTGGCCGTCGGCATGGACAATTTCGAACGGCTATTGGCCGGTGCCCACAAGGTTGACGAGCATTTCCGCACCGAGCCGTTGGAGGGCAATATTCCGGTGATCATGGGCTTGCTAGGCATCTGGTACAACAACTTCTTTGGTGCGCAAACCCAAGCCATTCTGCCCTATGACCAATATCTTGATTTTCTTGCGGACCATCTTCAGCAGGCGGACATGGAAAGCAATGGCAAGAGTGTGGACATTGACGGCAAACGGCTCGATTACGACACCGGCCCGGTGATCTTCGGTCAGGCCGGGACGAACGGCCAACACGCCTTCTATCAATTGATCCACCAAGGCAGCAAACTGGTCCCCTGTGATTTCCTCGCCGCCGCGCACAGCCATCACAAACTCTCCGGTCATCACGAAGCCTTGCTCTCCAACTTCATTGCCCAAACCGAGGCCCTGATGCGTGGCAAAACCACAGAAGAAGCAAGGGCGGAATTGATTGAGGAAGGCGTGCAGGAAGAACGGCTTGACAAGCTTGCCATGGCCAAGACCTTCCCCGGCAACAAGCCCTCCAATTCGTTTCTTTACCAAAGCCTCAATCCCGAGACCTTGGGTGCGTTGATCGCCCTTTACGAACACAAAGTCTTTGTGCAGGGGGCCATTTGGAACATCAATTCGTTTGACCAGATGGGTGTGGAATTGGGCAAGCAACTCGCCAAGAAAGTGTTGAAAGACATGACGGACGACGAGACGGTGACGGCCCACGACTCATCCACCAACGGACTGCTCAATTACTACAAATTCCTGCGCTAAGCCATGGACGGCCAAACGCTCGTTTTTGCCGACCCCGCCGCCGTGGCCGAGGAAGCCGCCCGGCGTTTCGTCAGTGTCATGGCGGAGCGGGCGGGCGGGCGGTTCAGCTTGGCGCTATCGGGCGGCTCCACCCCGCAGCGTTTTTACCGGCTGTTGACCGCATCGCCTTGGCGGGAACAAATCGACTGGGGCAGTCTGCACGTCTTCCTTGCTGACGAACGCTTTTTGCCGTCCGGCCACCCCGACAGTAATTTCCGCATGATTCGGGAAACGTTGATTGACCCGCTTGCGGCGGAAGGGCGCGGGGTAGTCAAGCTCCCCGCTCGCAACATCCACCCCATGCCAACCGACGGAACGGTCGAAGACAGTGCCATCCGCTACGAAGCCGGGCTGAAAGGCTTTTTTGGCGAATCCCCACCCCGCTTCGATCTTATTGTGCTGGGCATAGGTCCTGACGGCCACACCGCATCGCTATTCCCGAGTCACATTCACCCAAAAGGCCCTTGGGTATTGCCCGTCCACAACTCCCCCAAGCCCCCGCCGACCCGACTTTCCTTGAGCTTGGAAATCATCAACCAGTCCCGGCATGTGTTTTTTCTCGTCACCGGCCACGACAAGGCTGAAGCCTTGTCCAGTATTCGTAAAGCTTCAAAAGAAACCTTACCGGCGGGAACCGTGCAATTGAACGACGGGGAATTGATTTGGCTGGTGGACCAAGCGGCCTGGGGTGAATCATAAACAATTGTCCCATGTCGGAATAAGCCGCGTTAGCGGCGTTTCCGGCATCCGGTGGGCTGTCAGCCCAAGCTTGACGCTCCAAAAAAGCCCGTCATTCCGGCAGGGATCACCGGCATCTGGGGCATCTCCAACCCCTGCCCGCCTTGACCGGCGCGAAGACGCGCATAGGCTTGGGCCTTGGTGATTGTATCTTCTGCGGCGGCGATCCATTCGGCATGGAAACGGGAAGCATCCGTCATCCAATGCTTGACACCGTTGATTGCGCCCACGTTCCCATTCATCTCATCGGCCACGGCCGCAGCCAACAAAAGACCGGCATGCTCAATCCTTCCATTCCAATTAGGGCCTACAGCCCGATGAAACTCATCGTCGAGGATTTGGAGATAACCATCGTCAATCTGTTGACCGCGCCACTCGCGTAGCACTAGGGCCGCAATCTGCAATTTTTCGTACAGCGGTTTTTTCTCGGGAACGGCGGCGGCGAGTTCGTCAGCAAGGATTTCCAAGTGGGCCTGCAACAGCAGGGTCGGCATGCCACGGGCCGCAAGGACGCGGCCCAGCCACCGCACCTGCTGGTCCATCCTCGGTTGGTCGAATTGGCAAAGGGTGGCAAGCCATGCGCCGTCGCTTTTGGCAAAACGCTGGCCGCGTTCGCCATAGCGGGATTCAAAATAGGGGAACCGCTGCCAGCATGAATCGGCCGCCTTAACGGATGCCTGGATCTCGCGCATGTCGGCGGGCACGGGATGCCGGCCGGCCTCGGGGTTGATGGAAACCGCCAGATAAGCCTTGGACTCCGGTTTAAAAGGATACAGCGCGTCAAAGACAAACTTGATCTGCGTGAAGAACAGGCAGGCTGCCTGGACCACTTGCTCGCGCCCGTCCGGCCCCAACTGGAGGGCATCCATGCGCTGGCGGTACTGTGACCAATGGGCATCGACATCGGCCCCGTAATGGTTCAGATAGGACAGGCCCTCATTGCCTTCCAATTGAAAGGCACGGGCAAACTGGGGCCGCAAGACCCGTGCGCCCAGCATCGACCCTTCCAAGACATAGACATAGCCCAGCAGCGCCAAAGGTTGGCGCAGTGACCGAAGGCGGATGTCCCCGGCGATATGCAGCGCCTCCTCGACCGACTCTTTGATGTCTGCCACGGCTCGCGGTTCGAAATAGCGCAAATCTTTCTGCAGCGCAGGCAATTTCCGCATGCCACTATCCCAGACGGAGGCGACAGCTTCGTCCGGGGAGCTTTCGATCTCATGCTCAAGCGCCCCATGGATGACAGACAAGGCCCGAAGTTGCCCCACGTAAGACTCACTCGGCAGTTGGCTGGTGGCCAAGGCTTGAAAGAAAGGGGCTTCTTGCAAACGCGCATGGCACGCAAGCGTCGATGCCTTGAGTTCTTCCATCAAGGTCGGCTGTGCGTGTGTTTCTGGGTTCATTGGCATTTTACTTCCAAATTTTGATCTAGATTCTTGAACGGCAGGGCGGCAAAAAATGACGCGCCGGCGCCGGGCGTGCTTTCCACCCAAAGGCGGCCGCCATGGGCTTTGACGATCTTCTGCGCGATGGCAAGCCCCAAGCCCACGCTACGTTCTTTGGCGGTTTTCCGCGTGTTCGCCCGCCCGAATGCCGCAAACAGCCGGCCTTGTTCTTCTTGGGCGATGCCCGGCCCTTCGTCGCGCACTACAAAGACCAAGCTTCGGTCGTCCCACTGTGAGGACAGCCAGACACGCTGGCCCGCCAATGAGTATTCCACGGCATTGCGCACTAGGTTTAGCAGGACTTGCTGCAATTTTGGCGCGTCCACGGGCAAACGGCGCCGGTCGTTGGTGGCATCCACCAGCAGGGCGACCTTCTTCTTTTCAGCCGCCAACTGGCAAATCGGCAGGATGTCACCGACGATTTCCACCACGCTGGCAGGCACCAGTTCCAGCCGCAGGTTCCCCGAATCGATCATGGACACATCCAAAAAATCGTCGATGATTTGTTGCATTCTGCGCGCGGCAGTCTGGATTTTTTCCAAATAGCACCGATGTTCCGCTGACAGTGTGTCGCCGACCCCGTCGAGGACGAATCCGTCGTAAATCATGATGATCCCGAGGGGGTTGCGCAAGTCGTGCGCCGCCATGCCGAGGAACTGGTTCTTGAGTTGGTTGAGTTCGAGCAGTTCCGCGTTGGCCTGGTACAAAGACCGGGTGAGGTTGTTCAGTTCGCGGTTCAATCCGAGGATCAAGCTGTGCAGCGATGCCTGCTCCTGGAAATCCATGCAGCCCAAGGCCAGCCCCCCCGGCAAGCGGGAAGAACCTGAAGTGATACGTCTCTGGCAACCCGGAGGCGGTTTTGATCGTCAACCGATGGGAACTGCCGCGCTGTGCGGTGAGCCAGGTGAAATCCATTGAATTATTGAAATCAACCACCAGTTCGGCCAGCAAGCTTCCCTCGGCCCCCGCGGGCAGCACCCTCCGCGCCATCTCATTGACGGCGACAATGTGTAACTGGGCATCCAGGGTGAGGGCCAGCACGGGTGCCGTTTCCATCACATAGGCCAGCGCGGCCTCGGCCGCGTCAGCCCGCATGGCGTATGACCCACGCCTCCAGTTCGGCCAGCGAGGCCAGGTAATGCACCCCTGCGATCTGTTCTGCGCGTTCACGTCCGCCTAACAGAAATGCTTGCCCGCCGACCAGGATGGGCAAATCGGCAAATGCGCCACGGACCGTCTCCGCCAAACTAAGCACGGCATCCAGGTTGGCATGGACCGCAACCGACAAAGCCACCACATCCGGACACTTGCCGTGGATGAGTCCAAGCAATTCCTGCGGTGATGTGCTGGCACCGAGAAAGTAGCCCCGCCAGCCGTTTGCTTCAAAAATGTCTGCCACCATTTTGCCGCCGATCTGGTGGTATTCGTTGGCCGAACAGGCGACCACCGCCGACTTGCCGACGCGCGGCAGCTTAAACAGGCGGGGGTAGATCAAGTTCATGAGGCCCTCGGAAATCGCGGTTGCCAGATGCTCCGTGGCCACCGATATCTGATTCCGCTCCCACAGCTCGCCCACCTCGTAAAGCGAGCGCTGGACAAGCCCGTCGTATAAGGCACACAAATCCGGGTTGGCCGCAAACCAAGCCTCGAAAATCTCTTGGCACTGACGTTGATCCCCGGCAATCAGGGCATTGAGATACCGACGGTACGATTTTTCGTTCATAAAAGCGGCGGGGGAATGCTGTCCATGAAAAAATATATCTGCTGATCAAAGGCTAGGCTGTCATCAGCAATTCTCATTATGGCCCCATTTCCGTCATTCCGGCATGGATGCCGGAATCCAGTGCCATGGACGGTAACTTGTCGGTTGCGTAAGTGTTTGAAAAAGGCTTGATGGCGACCCCTAGACTCACATCCTTGTGACTGGATTCCGGCATCCATGCCGGAATGACGAGTCGTCTACAAGCACTTTGGCTCATAATGAGAATTGCTGGGCTGTCATGGCTCGCCTTGACAGGCGAAGCAAGCTTTGCCACCCGTGTAAGCGTAACCCAAATTTTTTGCCATTTCAACCCATGAACAGGTAGTCGCCTACTTGTTTATGGGATGTTCAAATCAAATTATTAGGCCGGAAGCACTTGACAGCCATGGCCCTCAAGTTGTAGCTTGGGAATCCGCGCAATCATCACAAGGTGTAAAATAGTGCCCCAGCCGAAGAAACCTGGTCGAGCGGAGGGAGGGGGGTTCAACGCCGAGGCGTTGAACAATGTCGTGCAAACAATCGCCTTGCTTGACGCCGGCATCTGGGGGGTCTACACCTTCGTCTACCAAGCCAAGGTCGTGCCCAGTCTTGCGCCGCCTACGCTTTCTGTCACCTGCACTGTCGAAAAGGCAGGCCAGCGGGGCAACCTGACGGCCATCCGTTCGACTGTCACACGCGCCAATGTCGGCCAAAGGAAAAATGCCGTGGTTTGAATGCCACGGATTTTAAGACCGAGCTTTCCCTCTGGTAATGGGGCAGGGAAGTCCGGGCAACGCACTCGACTTAAAGGGCGGGGCTTCCCACCTGTAGGGCGGCCTTCAAGGCTGCCAGCGGGCGGGCGCCTGTCGAAGCGGCATGAAGGCCACCCCACCGTCACTTGCTGCGTAACATCAGTTATCATGGTGGGGCTGCGATTTTCCTTGAGCCTTGCCCCGCCCATTTTTTGAGAGACTACTTATGATGCCGAAACAAAAGTTTGCCGCCTTGGTGTTGGGTGTTTTCTTGGCTTCCTGCGCGAGCGGGCAGCAACAGAAGGCCCCGCCTGATTTGCTTAAGACAGAATGGCTGCTGGAGGATTTGGCCGGCAAGGGGGTGCTGGATCGCGTCCAGGCGACCTTGGCCTTTCCTGGCCCCGACAAAGTCGCCGGCCAGAGTTCGTGCAACCGATTTTTCGGTGGGGTTAAAATCAGCGGCGAGTCGATTAAATTCGGCGCTTTGGCTTCCACCCGCATGGCTTGCGCGAGTGAAGCGGTCTCGAATCAGGAGGCAAGCTATTTGAAAGCGCTTGAAGGGGCTGAAAAGATTGTCATGGACGGCCCTTATCTGTTGATCCACTCGAAGGGATTGGAAAAGCCTTTACGTTTTACCCAGATTAACCAAACTGGCAAGCCTTAAAGGGGCATTATTCAAATCAATTTCGTTTATGATGGTTTGCTTCTCTGCGCCCTTGCCAGATTCAGAATCAAGCATTATTCTCATGACAAACCGTTCACCCTTCTGAGAGGAAACCCATGAAACCCGCCAAACAAACCCAACCAGGCTTCACTTACGGAGATTACCGGCAATGGCCGGAAGACGAACGCTGGGAACTCATAGCCGGCGAAGCCTATGCGATGAGCCCGGCACCCACCCGTACCCATCAAACGGTGCTGGTTGAAATCCTCCGCCAGGTTGCCAACTTTTTAGAGGGCAAACCCTGCCAAGTTTACATCGCCCCATTCGATGTGCTACTGCCCGAAGGAAATGAAGCCGATGATGCAATAGAAACCGTCGTGCAGCCTGACCTTGTGGTGGTGTGCGATGCATCGAAATTGGATGAAAAAGGTTGCCGGGGCGCACCGGATTGGGTCATCGAAGTGTTGTCGCCCTCCACCGCCAGCAAGGACCATGTGCGCAAGAAATCCCTCTATGAACGCCACGGTGTCCGCGAATATTGGCTAGTCCACCCCACAGACCAACTCCTGACCCGCTATCTATTGGAAGGCGAGGCATTCGGCCCGGCCCTGATTGAAGAAACTGAAGGCAGCACCGAGGTGGCCGTCTTGCCGGGTTTGGCGATAGAGTGGGGGTTTATGGCTGCCGGGTAGAGGGAAGGCTTGTTGATGGTGAAGACGTGGAAGAAATCAAACGTGGTTATTCACTGATGTTACGCACGAGCATTTAAGCCGGATAACGATGGAGCGTCAAAGCTCGCTTTGACCGCCTGTCGCAGGCAGGGGGCAACACTGCCATTAAGTTAAGCCTAGTGTGGGAGCCGCGCCCTCGCGGCGATTGGGAACAAGGCCATTTTCTTTGCCTGTCCAGTCGCCGCGAGGGCGCGGCTCCCACAAAACCATATGCCACCAATCTCCTTAGCTTAATGGCAGTGAGGCAGGGGCAAGGCAAGCCTTGCCAGTCAAAGCAAGCTTTGACGCTCCACCCCTAGGTCCATGCGTAACATCAGTTATTCAATCGAAATGGCAGACATTCAAGCGACCCTGCTTTACGCCGCAGAGCTTGCGAAGGATAGGGTGATTAACTTGCCTAGGAGCCTGTCCGACTTAGAGTTGTACGACAGTTTCCCTTCCTCAAAAAGGCTGAAAAACGATTGCCACGCCTTAATTCGCCCCTTTATGGAGCGTTTTTCGACATTAATGCGGCTTTTCCTTCCCTTTGGGCAAAGTTATCCCGCCAGCACATGGAGCCGCTTCAAATTGTAGGCGATGCAGACCAGCGTCCATTCCCCCGTCACGGCCTTCAATCCACGCAACAGGAACTGGCGGAAGCCCATCACCTGTTTGATGATGCCAAACACCGGTTCCACCGTGGATTTGCGCCGTGCGTAGATCGCCTTGCCTTCCGCCGTCTTCAGCCGGTGGCGCATCCG
>Ga0194062_1000036_pt1 | contig 57899 bp, 55 predicted proteins | sample SepL2225m_MetaG_FD_155481 | JGI IMG/M metagenome (GOLD analysis project Ga0194062, IMG submission 155481) | Anoxic zone freshwater microbial communities from boreal shield lake in IISD Experimental Lakes Area, Ontario, Canada - Sep2016-L224-25m | ecosystem: Environmental > Aquatic > Freshwater >... | reverse complement strand
CTCCAGCGTCTTCAGGTTCACTATTTGCTGTTCGGTAAGTTCTGTAACAAATTTGATGCTTTTCATTTTCAATACCAGATTTTTGATTATCAATTCATATTATACTATTTATGCAAATGAACTTAGCGTACTCGCGTATTGCGCCGTATGAGATGCGCCAGTTGTAGGCCGGAATAAGGTCGTGCAACGACCGTTTCCGGCATTCGGCCTGTCGGTTTGCCGGAAACGCCCGCCGGGGCGGGCTTATTCCGGCCTACTTCTGCCGCGTGTCAACAACATTGAGTACAAGACTTGGCGGCCAATGAACTGATGATAATCCGCTTGCCGGATTAGGCTTGATTATCGGACAATGCGGGTTGATTAAGCAAGGAAAAACCCATGAACGCCGTTTTGAATCCTAGCCTGTATGAACAACTGATGGATTTGCCTGAGCATGTCACCGGCGAAATCCTCAACGGTCAGTTGTATGCCATGTCGCGCCCTACGGGCCGCCACGGTTTGGTCGAGCGTGGCCTAACCTTTAATTTGAGCGGACCCTTCGATTTTGGCCGAGGCGGGCCGGGCGGCTGGTGGATCATCCAAGAGCCGGAGGTGCATTTCATCCGTGATGTGGAAGTCGCCGTGCCGGATTTGGCCGGATGGCGGCGCGAGCGGATGCCGTCCGTCCCGGAAGGCCACCGTTTTGAGGTAGTCCCCGATTGGGTGTGCGAAATCCTATCGCCTTCCACGGCAAAAAAAGACCGTGCGGTGAAACTGCCGCTCTATGCCCGTTATGGCGTGGCGCATGTTTGGATCGTGGACCCGGCGGCGCAAACCTTGGAGGCTTTTGAATTGTGCGCAGGCCGGTGGACGCTTATCAGTACGTTGAAGGAAGACGACCGGGTTGCCGTGCCGCCGTTCGATGCGGTGGAATTTTCATTGGCGGATTTGTGGGCATGACGATTGGCGGCTCGTTAAATATGCCGCTTGAGGGTTTGGATGCCGCCGACCCGCTCGAACTCGCCTTCCTGCAAGACCCGCAACAGCTTGGCCTGGAACGAGGCCGAGATTTCGCCGATTTCGTCGAGGAAGATAGTGCCTTGGTTGGCCAGTTCGAAACGCCCCTTGCGCAGGTTGAGAACACCCGTGAAAGCACCCTTTTCATGGCCGAACAGTTCGGATTCCAGCAGGTTGTCCAGCAGGGCGGCACAGTTCAACTTGACGAAGGTGCCGCCGGCGCAGGCGGAGTGGTAGTGGATGGCGTTGGCGATGACCTCCTTACCGGTGCCCGACTCGCCCCGGAGCAGCACGGTGGTGTTCCATTTCGCCACTTGGCGCACCAGATCGAACACCCGATGCATCGCGGGCGCGTGGCCGATGATGTTCTCGAAGCCGTAGTTCTTGCGTAGGCTTTGTTTAAGCTGGTCGCGCTCCTCGGTCAAATCCCGCTGCCGCCGTTCCACCCCGCGCAGCATTGCCACGCTTTGCGCAATCAGGTTGGCCACCATTTCCAGGAAGCGGGAACGCTCGCCGAGCAGGATCGCGTCTGCCGGTTGCGCCGCCAGCACACCCACCACCTCGTCACCGTCCACCCGGATGGGTGGCAACATGGCGTGGCGCTTGCCTCGCGACGGGCACGAATGCGTGGCATTCGACCAAAACCTGCAAATGGTGCAAACGCTGGCTGCCGAGGGGGCCATAGCGGCCAATACCCCGCAAGAACTGGTCGCGCAGTTGCAAGCGCCCCGTGTGATTTGGCTGATGTTGCCGGCGGCGATTGTGGATCGTGCCTTGGAACAATTGACCGGCTTATTAGCACCGGGGGACATCCTGATTGACGGGGGCAACACCCATTATGTGGATGACATCCGGCGGGCGAAGGCACTTGCAGAGAAAGGCTTGCATTGACCCACCCACTCAAGATTGTGAACGGATTGAGGGGCAAAGGGGTGGGGTTCCGGTCGTTGACCGAACAGATGGACACCACCACGCCACACGGCGAACTGGCCCAATACGAACGCGCTCTGACCAGGGAACGGGTCCAAGCCGGGCTGGCCGCCGCCAAACGCCGGTGACGGCGGGATGGCCGCCCGTTGTCGGTTGATCCGGAAAAGTTCGAATCGGTCATTGCCGCCCTTGAGCATGGCGCGAGCAAGGCGGCGGTGTGCCGCACCTTCGGCATCCCTCGCAGCACGCTGAACGACACGCTTGCGCGTGTGGGCGGGCCAGGGTGTGGTGCCGATGCCTGAACTGGCCCGTCCGCCCGCAGAAACAGAACCCGGCGGCAAGCCTGAGTCACCGGCATCCCCCTGTGTTTGCCAACTTCGGATATGCCTGCGGAAGATCAGCCCCATCATCTGGCGACGCCTGCTGGTGCGGGGCGACAGCACGATTGCAGACCTTCACTACACCCTCCAAATTGTCATGGGCTGGACGGATTCGCACCTGCACCGGTTCAGGATTCACGGCAAAGACCACGGTGTTGCCCACATGGGTGGGATTTCATTCGCCGATGATCCGATCCGGGTGCGTCTGGCCGACTTCGGCTTCCGCCTGCGGGAACGGTTTTTCTACGAGTACGATTTCTACGACCTCTGGCGGCACGACATACGAGTTGAGCAGGTTCCCGAACTGGACCCGATTTGGGGCTTGTTGTCTTGCCCATTACCGTTGAAGCCGCTGGCCTACAGGCGGGTTTGCCTTGGCATCATCGCGACCCATTCGACCGTTTAATCATTGCCCAAGCACTCGTCGAAAACATACCGGTTGTCAGCATCGACCGAATTTTCGATGATTACGGCATTGAACGGCTGTGGAATTCCGCACGAACTCCATTTTCGTGTACCGGTTGTTGTTGGGTTACGGGCATCCATGCCCCAACCCGACTTACGCGACTATCGCATCATGCCCGATGGCGACTGGGCCATCGCCGACACCACCCCAGACACGAAAATCACCCTCGCCGGTCAACCCAAAGGCAAAACTATCGAGTACCGCGTCTTCGCCCGCAATAAAGCGGGGGATGGGTTGGTGAGTAATGTGGTTGATGTGGTGTTGTGAGTCCGATAGGATAAGCCCACGCGGAATCTGGTATAATGGGCGGGTAATCTTGTCGGGCGTAGCTTCATCGCGCCCTACGAATCGCTGTTGTGTCGGGCAACGAAAAGAAGTTACCCAACCTACACTGCTAACAAATCTAAAAATTCACACTCATGAACGACTACCTCGCCCGCTTCAAAATAAAATTAAAAGACCCCATTACAACATCAGAGATATTGCTAAGCAAGCTGACAATAAATCCGGTTGTCACTATGCCGTTTTTAGAGTTTATTAAAAGCGTTGAGATTACACCAGTCATTGATGAGTCAAAAATTATTGGGTTAGATATTTCTGCCATATATTCTGGAGAGCATTTTCAACACTTTCGGGATAGTTGGTCAGGAAAGCATCTAATTATTAGTCATGAGCGATTTATGATTCCTCTTCCTCCTTGGGATGTCTCAGTATTTATAATAATGCCGATGGTTAATCGTATTTCTGGGCTAACCCAGCAAGCACATATCTTCCATGACATGCGAGAAAACTTAGAGGACTGTATTTCTGATTTTACTTGGGAGCTTCCTGATGGAAGTTTTGCGGATTTTGATGCTAACTTATTAAGCTATCCCAAGCTATCTTTCGTATATCCACCAGACTTATTTGGTCAGCCGCTTAACTCGTCCGACTGGACAACAATCCAAGATATATACAGTGGTGAAGGTCAAGACGTTCCATTATGGAAAATGATTTTAGTAAACGCCCAGCGAGAGCAGAATAACGATATCCGAAACACAATCATTCAATGTGCCACTGCGCTGGATGTTGGTATCCAACCGTTGATCCGTGGCAGGGTTGATAAATTTGATATGGCTTATCTTCGAGGGGAAGGCCGATTAAACGGAAGAGGCGTAGTAACCCCAGATTTAAGAATAGCGGATCAGGCGTTATTTAACACGTTAAGCCGACTTTGGTATACCAGACATGCAATTGTCCATAAAGGCGACCCTAGAATCTATGAAGAAAACCCTATAACCGGTGCTGACCCAGTAAGAGCGATTGATATTCACCTAGACCCGCCAGAATTTCTAAAAGCCGTTCCTAAAGGCATAAAATTCGTCGAAGACAATCCACCCTGAACTTGATTCGATGTCCTGTTGTGTGGGTGAATAGAAGCTGCGTAGGTTGGTTTGGAGGCTTTATCGCCAATCCAAGGCATTTAGGCAACAATGTAGAGCTGGCAACAAGACGGCAGCCCAACATTCCCCGGTTTTGTTGAATTGAGCGGCACTCGCAACCCAAGTTACATTTGGAATGGCATTATGCAATACCGCCGTGATTATACTGCCGACCACCTATTTCTTTATCGTGGTGGTTTTTCGCCGTATGCGCCTGTTTGACGATACTGTGCGCGTCGCACAATTGCGGGCGGTGTTCCAAGCGGGCTGCGTGGGCTGTATCTGACTTCCCGGATTAGATTTTAATATTGATCTTTTGGGTTGCATCACATAAAATGCAAATACGAAACCGGCTTCATTTTCGAAGTCGGCATCATTTTAGTCCTCAAGAAAGTAATAAATGGACACAATCGGCGTTCTTGATCATAGCCGCCTAGCATTAATACCTCCGAAGTATTGGAAGGCGCATGAATTTTGTTTTTTCTTGCATGACAGCGTCCTTCATGCCCTAGTGGAGTATGAACAAAGCGGTGCGAACAATTGGGTTACCGATGCCTTCGGGGAAATATTAAAAGATCATCCAAATGAAGGGGACTTTGACATCCTCAAATTCATGAAGGAACGAAATCTTATCGAACCCTACAAACATCATCTACTTAGCCACTTAGTGCTTGGGCTCGTGAGCGACATGCTGAACTTCCTTTACGAATCATTCGATGCGTTTGAGAAAAGAAAATTTGCCGTAGGCTGGTCACTTTTAAGAAAACCCCTCAAAGAAAACTTATTGTTTCTTAGTTGGATTTTATCCAACGAGGACGAATTCATCGAAAAGTTTGAATCAGAAAATCATAAGACGCTCAACAACATCAAAAAAGAAAAGAAACTAGAAATTTTTGATGGAGCAATAAAGAAAATCCCAAATTCAAACGCATTCAGTAGCGAATTACTATGGGATCACATATACTCAAAAAATCATTCTTCCGGCTTTGAACCAACATGGCAACGTGCTACGCACCTTATCACGTCACAAGGTGATTTACTAAAGACTGAAGACTACACAATAAATCTCATATTTGAGAGCCCTTTTAGCAACCATCATTATGATCTGCTGTATGAACGACTTCCATATGTCATGATTTATTTATCATCCGTAGTTTTTGAATGCTTCAACCGTATTCTCAAAATGAACGAACGCACATACAACCATATGGTAATTGTTTCAATGGGCTGTTATGAGGCGATGTTTATGAAAACTCGCAATCCGCCACTAATAAGCTCACTTAACAAGAGCTTCAAGCCATTCCTTACATGTATCCATTGCAACTCCGCAATTAAAATTAACAAGAAAAATGCGCCCACGATGTACATTAGAGACCAACTGGCATGCGACAAGTGTGGATTCCAGTCTGCATTCCCATTTTACTGGCTTATGGGACAATCAAAAATCACTATTAATCCAACGTAAAGCGAAATAGTGGCTTTATCTCATATTTCGCCAGTTGTTAAACCTTTCCATTCGGCGCAATTCGCTAACGCTATTGCGCCTTATTGGTTTTTCTTATAACAATTCTCTGTCACTCAACATATGCTTGAAGAACTTGCTAATATTTTAGGTAAAGAAGCAATAAAAAGGTTTGGTGATTGGCTTATCCAAAAACTTTCGGGCAATAAGAAAGCCGTCGAAGCCGATTCAATCCCGAGCAGATTTATCCGCTTGTTTGAAAAGCACGGTGTTCATCGCAATCAAATCCCTCGATTTTTCGGTTACGGTTTAAGCTTGGCAGATGTTGCTAATTCAGACGTTTTGCTGGCTAAACTGACCCCGGAAATTTTGCAGGCGGCTTCTGAATTATTTGCCGTGCGTATGGAGTGGATTGAGTGTGTCGATAACCAAATATACCAGACACACAACTTTTATAAACGTCCAGAAGATTATGCCGAGTATCTCGCTAAACTGGTTATTGGTCGTAAGCATCATATTTTCGCGAATGTGATTATTTCGACTTATAAATTAAGAGAAGAAGATGCATTATTGATTTTGGAAGAGCCTATTGGTGAAATCGCTGACTCTGACGTAATTCGTTATCATTTATGCGGTGGCTGGGTCAGTAAATATTGGAAATCAAGGGCAGACTTAACCGCTTGCATTGCCATAACAGGAAATCAGTCAATTTTCCTGAAGGGAAGAAAAGTTTCTTCGCAAATCAATAACTACTGCGAAGGCAAAGGGTTTATTACCGATCTTTATGATCTTCCTTTAGCAATTAAACGAGACTGGCTTTTCCGAAGGCATTATAAACCTTGGCATCCTGACGAATGGCTGTACAACCCTAGAGATTATCTTGATGGTGTTGATGAAGGCATATTTGGAAAAGCCAGCGCACTTGATAGATGGCTATATCATTACGATAAAGGTAATTTGCAAACCATTACTTGCCGTCCCAGCAACCGCCCGGCGTTTGCGGCACTATTAGAGGAGTACAGACAAGCTCGTTAAAATGTATGGGCGCGACGGGTTTTGTAAACCCGTCGCTTACGTTTTGTGCGTGACTCAACGCCCCGCCCTAGGCACAATGCATTGCGGACGGGATTACCAATCCCGTCCGGCGACAGAACCTGCCGTGTAGATGCCGTCTGCCGCCCCTCATGCAAGCCCCAATTCGGGGCCGATGGCTTTGCGCTGGCTCCCAAGCTCCAGCCTGCGTAGGGTTGGGTTTGTTCCATCATCGTGTAAGATAGGCTAATCCAATATGACGACATTAACCCTAGAACTCCCCGACGAAGTCTACGCCGCTTTGCGCCGTTCACCCGAAGAAATTGTCCGTGAAATGCGCATCGCCGCCGCTGTGGAATGGTATGCCCAAGAGCGCATTACCCAAGGCATGGGTGCCGAGATTTCAAGCTTGACCCGCGCCGAATTCATTGACGAATTAGCCCGGCGTCAAATCCCCGCTTGCCAAGTCCACCCGGATGAAATCTGGCGGGAAGCGCATGGCTGATACTTGGATTATCAACGCAATCAACACCTGGGTATATTGATGGCTATCACGCTAACCATTCCAGACGATGTGGTTCAATCGCTGAAACTGCCCCGGCAACGGATGGAAGCCGAGTTGAAGCAGGAAATGGCGTTCACATTTTATGAACGGGGCTTTGCCTCCATGGGCGTGGCAAGGCGTTATGCGGAACTGGACAAGTGGGCTTTTCTTGAGGGTTTGGCGAAACGGGGCATCCCCAGGCATTATGGCGAGGACGAATTGAGCGAAGACATGGCCTATGCCCACGATAGTCAGTAACTCCACGCCCTTGATTCATCTCGCCCGAATCGGCCAGCTTGGTTTGCTGCGAGATTTTTTCGGCAATGTGATGATACCCCCAGCCGTTTATGATGAGTGCGTCCGCACGGTCAAGTTCTCGGTTTTTCGTCAAGCCGATGTTCGGGTAAAATGGGCTTTGATGCACCCAACATCGAAGCCGATAAATGCAAGCCTGCCACTAAAGAGTAATCATGGCGATGGCAACGAACGCAGCTAGTACGCCGAACCATTGATTCAGCTTAAGGCGCTCTTTAAGGATGACCAGGGCAAGCATGACGGTAATGCCCGGATAAAGCGAGGATACCACGGTGGCGATATCCAAGCGGCCAGTATGTGCCGCCATCGTAAAAAAATAGTTGCCCGCCGTGTCCAGCAAGCCTGTTAGCACGATAAGCGGGAGCAACGACCTTGGCGGGGCCAGCCAATGGCGACGGCTAAGGGTGTAAACCGATAGCGCGACGATAGATGCGGCACGAGCTGCCAAAACTGGCCATAAGATAGTCTCGCCGCTTACCTTGTCTAAGGACACATAAAATGCGGCAAACCCAATGCCGCCCATTATGGCGAAGCGTAATTCACCCGCCGTGGCCTCAAGTCGTTTCCCGTCACTGGATAAAAACCACACGGCTATCAGTGCAAGGGCAAATCCCGCCAGTTGAATGTGCGTCGGCAATCCATCGGTCAAAATGCCAACTAGCACAGGAATGGCGCTGGCAATGATGGCCGCCAGTGGCGCGACGACACTCATCCGGCCTACGGACAATCCCTGGTAGAGATTGAGCAGGCCAAATACGCCAACCATGCCGCCTAGGCCACCAAATAACAAATCTGAGCCTTTAGGCATCACGCATTCAAATGACACGACCAGAATCAGCAAGGGGACAAGGCTGATTAGCTGGGCAGCGATCACGACACTGTGCGCATCGTGCCGCCTTGACGCCAATCCGCCGCCAAAATCACCACATCCCCAGGCGAGTGTCGCGCCCAACGCAAAAAAGGCTGTTAATAAATCATTATTAAACATAGGGCTCGTCAACACGGCAATCATGGGGTTAGTTTATAATACTGGACTTTATCGGAAACTTTCCGCTAATGCAGCAACGGCGGGGTCACTAAGTGGGTTCCCGATAAAGTCTACTGTAAGTTGTCAAGCGAAAAATACATGTCTATGCCGGAAACCAAAAATGCCATTCATACCGTTTGACCTTGAAGTCATCCAATCCAAGTGGGAGCAAATTGCCCAGTTTAATCTCGTTGAAAGCGGTGTCCATCCGTTGACGCTGGAGGAATTGCTGGCCGACGGCCCACTGTCCATTGGCGAACTGTTGGCTACCACCATCAACTACCCCCATGTCAATGGCATTCCTGCGCTGCGCGAAAACATAGCCCGCCTTTACCCCGTTGCCGCGAATTCAAGCGTCGGCGTAGAAAACGTATTGGTGACGGTTGGCGCGTCGGAGGCCAATAACATCGTCATGCAGACCTTGATGGAACCGGGCGACGAATTACTAACCCAGACGCCAACCTACAAACAACTCTGGGGGCTGGCGCTGAATGCCGGCCATACGGTCAAGAGCTTTGGTTTGCTGTCCGAAGCCGGTTGGGCAATGGATATTGACGAACTGAATAAGCGGCTTTCCAGTAAAACCAAAGTCATCGCCGTTTGCAATCCTAACAACCCAACCGGCTACATTATGACCGAAGCGGAGATGGATGCGGTTGTCGCTGCGGCGGACCGTGTCGGTGCCTGGATCTTGGCGGATGAAGTCTACCGGGGTGCCGAACGCCTACGGGAGGATGAAACCGCCTCATTTTTTGGACGTTACGACAAGGTTCTCTGCCTAGGCAGCATGAGCAAAGCCTATGGGCTGCCCGGCCTGCGCATAGGCTGGATTGTGGGTCCGGCTGATACAGTCGAGGAACTTTGGCGGCGCCATGAATACACCACCGTTTCGACTGCCATGCTCAGCAACAAGCTGGCAGCCCATGCGCTGTCGGATGAAGTCCGTCCCCGGCTAATTCAACGCACCCGCGATTATATCCGGCGAGGCTATCCCGTGTTGGAAAGTTGGATGGAAGGGCACGCGGGTCAGTTCAGCTATGTACCTCCCCAAGCATCGGCCGTTGCTTTTATTCGTTACCATATGGCGGTCAATTCAACCGAACTCATGGAGACACTCTGCAAGGAAGCCAGTGTCTTTGTGGCGGCGGGAGACGCCTTTGGCATGGACGGCTACTTGCGCGTTGCGTTCGGCCAAGACAAAGCTGTACTGGATGAGGCGTTCTCCCGAATCAGCAAGACGATTAGAACAATGGGATCATAGCAAACTGCTTCCCACCGATTTTGAACGGCTGCGAATCCGTCAATGTGACAGCCAAGCTTTTCATTTCAGGCGATATTGGGCCTACAAGCCAATGCCATCATGTGATTCGCCTAGGCTCTTCTTCGCTAGGCTTGGGCGGGGACGGCGCTTTCGGCAGAGCGACGGGTGGTCTCTTTGGCATTTTGGCATGGGCCACGCTGGATAATAGCCCTGTGTAGGATAGAAGCACCGAGTAGACCAAACCAAAGTGCAGGAAAACCGTGGTTGAAATATCGATTAGGTCAACCCCGATAGGGGCAAGCAGGTTGAAACTTTGCTTCGCAGTAAACAGCTTGGCCAGCTCGAAAACGCCGGGCAGTCCGCGCAGACGCGGGTCTAGCAGCACAATGTGGGCTTGGGTTTCACTTAGATCGGAGGGTTCGCGGACATCCACCGACAGCAAGGCGGTGTTCATCGCCGCCGCGTCCCGCACCCCGGTCCCCACATAGCATACGGTTCGGCCACCCAGTTGAAACCCCTCGACGAGTGCGGCCCGTCTTCCGCCTTCGGCTTCGATGAAATAACCGTCAAGGCCTAGATCATCCGCCAAGCGATGCCCTTGATCCTCGCTTGTTGCCATGACAAAGATGCCGAACGGTAGAGTTGACGCATCGGTGCTTGACTGTGGCATGAGCCCCAGCGCATGAATGAGTCCGGCGGCATGGGGGCGGGCTGAAGGATGATCCAGCACACGGGCGTCGAAAATGATCATGTCCACCCTATTGGCCAGTTCCAGTGCGAGGGGTTCACGGATGAGGATGCCATGATGGGAGGCAAAACCGATGAATTGACGTGCCGTGTAAGGGCTTAAGCGGTTCATCTGTGCGCCAAAACTGGTGGTCAGGAACGCGGCGGCGCGGTTGACGCCCATAATCGGCGTGGACAATGCGAACGCGGCGATCATCCAAGGGGCCATGCGTCCGCCTGTGTCCTCGCCGATCCTGCTCAGCAGGGTTTGTTTAAGCGGGGCTTCCTGAAGTTGTCCGTACAAGGTTACGGCTGTTTCAGGCACGGCTTCAACGCGGAGTGACACCGCCCCGTCCAATATTCGGCTGCCCGCCGCAATCCTGTCGCCCAGTTTGGCTTCCGCCACCCTATCTTCGGCAAAGCGCAGGGCAAACCAAGCGCTGCCCGAGACTACCACGCCGTCCACCGGAACGGTGTCACCGCCGCGCAGGGCCAAAAGCATGCCGGGCTTGATCTGATCCAGCGGCGTTTGCACCTCAATGCCGCCGCACTCGACACAGGCTAGGCGCTCGTTCAGGCCCATCGACTCGTGCAAGGTGCTGCGCAATTCTTCTTCCGAACGCAGGAACAGGCGTTGGCTTGATGCGTGGAGCAGGGCGTTGAGCGCGGCGATGACGGTGTAGCCCATGACTACGCAGACGCTGACTCGGGTGGCATCGAGAACCTGCGCATCGACACGCCGTGCGCGCAAAGCGCGCCAAGCCCCGCCGTAGACGGGGGCGAACACCAACAGCATGACGGGGAGGCTGGCGAGGCCGATGACCGGCATGCGTAGCGCCGCCCCGGCGACCGCCAGCCCCAAAGCCACTTGGGATGTGCGGAGGTCACGCTTGGCCCGTGCCTGGGTCAGGGCATGTTGGCTTTGTTTCGGTTCGTCCGTCGCGTCGAGGACGGTCTGCTTGTGCACTTGCGAGCTTTCCGTCTGCGCCGATTTGCGACGGAAGGCAAGCCTGCCGCCGGCAAAAAGCAGGCTGCCGAGGGCAAACGTTTCAAGCACGAACATGGTAGCTATGTTCCCCGTGCTTGGCAGTAATCATGGTTCGATCCATCGTGCCGGGGCGACCGGTGTGGGATCGGCGGTTTTTGCGGCCCTTGCCATTGTGTTTCGCAAAGGCAGCAGGGTGTTGCCGGTAATCGCGATGTTGGCAAGGAGATTGAGTGCAGCCATGCCAGCGATGCCGCCGTGGAACAGAAAAACACCGCCAACGATCCCGCACCCGGTGGCGACGCTCATCTTGAAGCTGGTGTCTAAGTTGGAATCTAAACGCTGGGATAGGTCGATAAATAGAGGCAATTGCATCAGGCTTTGGCCCATCAGTACAACTTGTGCGGCTTCTTGTGCGGCGCTAGTGAAACTCCGTACTGAAACCGAGACATTGGCTGATTGCAAGGCGATAGGATTGTTGACACCGTCACCCAAAAAACAGACCGAGCGACCCTCTTGCTGCAAGCGCTCAATCTGGCGGACCTTGTCCTCGGACAGCATCTCGGCGAAACATTCTTCAATCCCCAGTCGTTGTGCGATTTGCCGTGTGGGTTCGATGCGGTCACCGGAGAAGATGGCGAGCTTGAGTTTGCGCCGCTTGAGTTCGGCGACAACGTCCATCGCCCTTGGACGCAAGGCCGGGCGCAATTCCAACGCGCCGGCCAAGACACCATCCACTGTTACGAATAAAAGAGAATGGCCTAGCTCGGCACACTGGGTTTGCCTCTTAACAAGCACCGAAGGTAGGGTTAGCCACCCGTCGCCGACAAAGGGCAGGCTACCGACATGCACCCTTTGGCCGCCAATACTGGCTTGAACGCCAAAGTCGGCATCGCAACGGATTTTTAGGGTGTCCGGCAGTTTTAGGCCACACTGCTTCGCCTCTTCCATGATCGCTTTGGCGATGGGGTGGCTTTGCAATTGCCCGGCCGCCGCCGCGTGGGCCAGCACTTGCCATTTTTCGAATTTTCCGCAGGTATGGATGCTTAGAACTTCCGGTTGCTCCAATGTCAAGCTGCCGGTCATGTCGAACACCACCGTGTCGACGGTACGCATTAATTCCAAAGCGCGGCCGTCTTTGACCAAAATGCCGTTTTCTGCACAAAGATAGATGAAATTTTGCAGCGCCAAGGATGCCGCGTAATTCATGTCGATGCCGGGACGGGCTAACAACACTGCGAGGGCGCTGTTGGCCCCCAGCAGAGGCAGGGTTACGATGCTCAATGCCGCAACGGGCATCACGCAATCCTCTGCCAGTTTTAGTCCGCGCCGCTCGGTGGGCAGAGGGCAGGGCGTTGCATGACTTATAATGTCGGCAAGCTGCATCGCCACCGTCTGTTTCCCTGCCAGTTCCACTCGCACATGCACCCAACCACGCAGTGCCAGGGTACTGGCAAACACGCGATCGCCCAAACTCCTTTCAACAGGTTTCGCATCCCCGGCCAGGCGCTGCTGGTCCACCGCAGTATTGCCGGCGACGATAATGCCGTCCACCGGGATGGACTCACCAGCATAGGCGACAACGATGTCTCCGCTCCGCACTTCATTGATTGGCGTTTCAATCTCCGCCCCATCGACTAGGAGCCAGATTGTTTGTGGTTGCTGGCCGTACAGGCGACCCAGTCTTTGCCGGGTGCGCTCAACATTGAGTAAGTTGATTTTTCGGGAAAGCAGGTAAGCGAAGAGAGCGAAGGCGCTGCTTACATAAAAACCGGCAATCCAGCCGCAAGCGAGAACGATGGGCATCAATCCTGTGGCCCTAAGAGTGTGTCGCTCCATTAGGTCGAGCCAAGCCGCTTTGATCCACGGCCATTGCAGATAGACGGCCAGAGGTGTGATAGCCAGGGCCAGAGGCAAGGGGGTGAGGTAACGGCCCGCTAAGGTAGTGCCCAAGACAACTAAACTCCATCTCAGGCCGGGTTGGCACTCCAAATCTCCGGCTTGGGCCATTCCCAATCCAGGCCGAGGCGCGGCAAGCATTTGTGCTAGGTTAGGCCGCCTTCCTCGCGAAAGCGACTTCATGCCACCAACCAATGCGGCACTGCCGGCAAAGACAATTATCGGTAACCACATGCTAACGCCCTTTAACAGTTGCCTGCGCCGCAGGTTCCTGTGGCGTTCAGACAGATAAATTTGAGTGGGTAGTAAAAAATTACCCCGCCCTTGGCTATTCCTTGTTATAAACACCTCGCCGGACAGGGAAGGATGCGGCCCCGCTAAATGCCGACCGCACCCTGCTTGACTCGAAGGAGGCAAGCCCGAAGTTTACGCAGCGGCGGCCGAGGCCGGATCATGCGCGTCCGCTGCGGCTTTGCCATTTTTCAGTTCGCGCTTGAACAGTGCCTTCATCTTGTGCGGGTCGAAATCCAGCAAAGTGCCGCCGGATTCAAAATGCCGGGTGAAAACCTCGCCGGTGGCATAGGTCACGGATGCTGCGGTGACCGCGACGCCGCCGCCGCCGGCCAATGTGCCCAATACCGGGATAGTCTTGGCGAGGCTGGCCAGCCCCAAGACACCGATGACCGAGGATACGCCGGAAAGCAGCGAGGCCAGCAGCGACTTTGTGATGTTCTCCTTGAACGGCACCTCGTACAGTTTGGCAAGGCCATGCACCAGCTTGACTTGCAACGCCATGACACCGGCCAAGTCGGCTAGGGGCAAGGGTATCAGGCCAATGCCGGCAGAAGCGAGGATATAGTTTTTGGTGAGGCTGCGGGCCCGTACCAGCCGTTCCGCACGGGCGGCGGCAGTGAGCTTTTCTTCAAACGAGGCTTCGGAATCAAGTATCGCCATGGTGGTCTCCAGTTAACTTTAAGTTGAAATGTCAATAGCTTAGGGGTGCTTTGTGCCAGCGATCCCCCGAGCCGATAGCAACGGCCTTGCCTAGGCCGAGGCCGATTAGCCACAAAAATATAATTCTTGCGACCGCGCTGGCTTTAATTGTAGCACTTACCAAGCTAGGGTGAATATAAAAAAAAACCAATATGCGACGCTTGAGATTGAATATTTAGCCAAGTATCAAATTTGTAAGTAATATAGGAACAGCCAGCGACCGGGGGAATTTTGTATGATTGTGCGGGCAATCGTAAGTTTTATAAATTGTCAACTAAGGTTTCGGGACTCAAAAAGTCTAAAACATGACTGTAAGGGCATGATATATAAAGGCACTATGGCAATCTAAGTGGTATAATATTGGTTGTCTTGCAAAACTTCCAGGCATCCGGCAAAGGAGACCGCAACATGCATCGCGGTACAAATCTTCCCGCGCTTCCAGCCCTGACCGCCGACTTGGCCCTTAATGCTCTGCTGGAATTAACTTGAAAAGACGGTAAACCGCCCAGTGAAAAACTGCATGTCTATGCCGGAAACCAAAAATGGTCAACGTATGAATGGATTTCCTGCCCCGCCAGACCTTGTATGTCAACGTGGGGCACCACCGATTTTTTTCGGGTGGGTATCCTGATGCCGAATCAAGGGCAGGAGGGTATTGGCCAAGCCCACCGTAGTGCCTGCATAGAAAAGCCCCATACTGGCGGCGATGCCGGAGTGAAGCAGGTAGACTCCACTTATATTGGCTAGGCCAGGGGCGATGCTCAGCAGAAAATTATTCCGCATGGTAACTTCAAATTCATCCGTGATCTGAAGGAGTTTGTTCAACGGGGCCAAAGTGCCATCCATGAAGATGATTTGCGCGGTATCTGTCGCCGCGCTGGACGCGCCCTTCAGTGAAATGGAAATTTGCGCGGATTTCAGCGCAATAGCGTCATTAATGCCATCGCCGATGTAGCAGACAAACTTGCCTTCACTGCGTAACTTATCAATCAACCCCGCTTTTTCCTCGGGCAGGGTTTCCGCAAAGTAGTGGTCTACGCCGAGCTGTTTGGCGATGTTGCGCGTGGGTCGTACATGGTCGCCGGAGATGATGTAAGTGGTCAGACCGCGTCGTTGCAGGGCTTTAATCAATTCATGGGCTTCAGGGCGAATGCTGGGTTGCATTTCCAGCACGCCGGCGACTTCGTTGTCGATCCCCACATAAATAAGCGAATGCCCCTGCGCTTCCGCCTGCTGTTGCAATCCGCCCAGCCGGTCAGGCAAATGAAGCCCTTCGCGCAGCATGAACCGCACACTGCCGACACGCACGGGCTTTTGCCCCAAGTGTACTTTGATTCCGTAACCCACCTCGTAACTGGTCGCGTCTGGCGTAGAGGGCGTCACGCCCTGCTGATGCGCCTTGCCGACAATGGCTTTGGCAATGGGATGGGATTGTCGGAACTCCGCACTGGCGGCATAGTATAAAACTTGTTTTTCGTCGCAGCCCGCCAGCAGATGAATCATGCCGATGCCAGGCTGTTCAAGCGTCAATGTACCGGTTTTATCAAAGACTACCGTATCCACTTGGCGCACAGATTCCAATACCCGCCCATCCTTGATCAAAATGCCTTGCCGCGCCAAAATTTGTAGGTAGCTTAAGACACTAATCGGCCCATAAAGCATCATGCGATAACCCAAGCCTGACCAAAGCACTGCCATGGCAGCCACCGGGCCAAGCAGCCATAATGTTATCAATGCAGTGCCTAATTCCACGGGCAACAAGCGATCGGCAATCTTTTTGCCGCGTAGCATCAGGTTATCTTTATAACTGCTGGTGTTATTCAATACACGCCCGATATTGGCCGCCACCGTTTTTTCGCCAGCGGTTTCGACCAGAATGCTAATGCGCCCCGCCAACACAAGCGTTGCCGCGAATACGTTTTCCCCTACGCTCCTGTCCACGGGCTGGCTTTCCCCCGTCAAAATATGTTGGTCGATACTGGCCGACCCCGCCTTTATCACGCCATCGACGGGAATGATTTCTCCTGCATTGACCACCACCACATCGTTTTTTTGTACACTTTCGAATGAAACCTGAATTTCCACACCGTCTTTTTCTAGCCAAACTTGGTTGGGATGCCCTGAAAAAACGTCGATCAATTGTTTTTGCGAGCTGTCCTCGGCTTTTCTGATCAGCTTCACCAATACACCCCCCATAAGTCCGGCTATCGCCGCCAGCACGAGTTTGCCGGCGGCAATCATGCCAAACATCAGGACGACAGAAACCAAAGTGACGCTAATGAAGTGCTTTTTCTTGAAGTCCCGCCAAACGGTTTGCAGAATGTGCCGCCCCAGATACACCACCGCAGCGCTGCCCAACAGATAAAAAGCGGGGGATGCATTTCCCAGGATGGCAAGCCCCGTGGCCCCGGCGGAAAGTGCTAAATTGCGGGTTTCCCTTTGGTTGCGCAGATCAACCTCCGTCTGCATTTTTGGATCAAGTTTCAGATGGAGGTCCTGCCGGTCATTCCCCCAAATGGCATTTTTAAAATCGGAGACCAGTTTTTTGGTGCTTAGTGCAACGGGCTGGTTCTGTTTTTCTGCCAACTGTCCGATCAGAGTGGGCTGTTTACGCTTCAGTTTATGCCAAAGCGTAGCCCCCCCCCCAGCTAAAGTGAGTTCAATCAACATTGGATTTGTTTTTCACTGAAAGTTTGCCTTAGTCTATAGTGAGACTCGGTTAATCCCGACTCTTGGCGATAGAAAATACGCCGCAGAACCTTTGCGCCCATGGATTCCCAATCCATCGTAAACTAATACAGCATTTTTAAAGTTTTGGCGCGGAAGACATGCCCAATGCCTGCAAGCTCGGTTTCCAAGCCAGCCATTGTTTCCTCAGAGGCATTGCCTGGCAGCAAAAAGCCACCGCAAGTGCCGCTATGGGTTGCCAATAGTCCTAACACATCCAATTCATCTGCCTTTTTCATGGCTTTTTTAAGGAATCCGTTCCCAGTCCAATTGATGTGCAGTTGCGTTGACTGCCTCGCGCACCGGGCAATTGCAATATCATCCTTGCTGGAGAAGGCGGCCAATATGTCATCATACAACTTATCGTATTCCTTAAGCAGTTCAGGGGGAAAATTTAAGTTCCTGTTATATTCCACGGTCGATAGCTCGCCGCCCGCATCCACTGCGATGATATTGAAGTCGGGGATATAATTCAGTCTGTTAAGGAGCTTTCCCTGCCGGTGATTATAGACAACGCTCATCGGGTAGTGAAGGCCGTCATGGGGTTCGATTTTGGCGAACAAGCGAGAGATGAACTCCTCGGTGACAATGATGCCAAAGACCTCTTGAAACCGTCATTCCGCACCCCCTATCCAAAATTGGCATATGCGGCGACATAGCGTTCGCCGAGCAGGTTGAGCAGCACCCTGTGGTGGGCTTTGAGGTTCAACACGATTTCGGCGAGTGTCGGCAGGGTCAAGATGTGAATGTCCATGAAGGACTGGAACACCCAGCGGGCGGTGGGGCGCTCGGTGGGCTTGCCCTTCTGGTCGGGCATAGGTATCTACACATCTTTTTAGGTTTCCCCTCTGAAACCGAATTTACGGGGAAAGGCGAAATCCGCGAAGGCTCGAAGCTCCTCAACGGAATATTCCTCTAAAGTTTCCAACAGGATAAACAGCTTGGACAGTCCGTCCAACAGGGCGGGAGCCGTGACCGGGCGGGTTCTTTATCGTCTGCCGCCCGGACAGCCGGACGAGGAATTCCTTGGTGCGCTGGGCATATTCACCGGTTTCCCGCATCAGCCGCCACGCCAGCACGCACGATTGGGTGGCGATCAGCAGGCGTTTGAACAGCGCCAGTCCGGTTTCCTGCCCCCAGGATTCCAGCTGATGGCCCGCCGTCTTGAGCAGCTTGAAGAACGATTCGATCTGCCAGCGAAAGTAATACCATAAGACAATCCTCCCGTCCGCGACGGACTTTTCCACGTTGGTCAGCAGATACCACTCGGCGACGATGTTCCCCTCGGCATCCAGAATCCGGCTGACGACCAGCCGCACTTTCAACGGCTTGCCTGGAATCGGCACCACCCGGCGGCCTTGGGCGTCTTTCCGCTTGAGTCTTGCAGGCCGCGTGACTTCCACTTCGGCGCTGGCCACCCATTGCACGCCGCGCCGGCCTTTGCAGTCCACTTCCCGTGCCCGCCCGAATGCCAAGCCCGCCGCCACGGACGACAGGGTGCAGTCGCGCTTGTCGAAGCGGACATGCGACCCTGCCTTGGCCCGTACCACGCATCGCTGGCCCGCCGCGTCCCACTCCCGCCAATGCCCGGTCCGAATCCGCCTCCCTGTCAATGATGTGCCCCAGCGGAAGCGCAAACCCTTGATCCTCAAGCCATCCCATCCGCCCCGTCAATTCGTCCAGATGGGTCTGGTCGTCGGCCTGCAAGCCCTCCGCCCGCGTCTGCCAGACCCCATCGCCAGTGACCCAGTTCTGCACCGGCGCGACCAAGGGTACGCCGTCCCGGTCGCTCACCAGCAGGCTGCTTTGCAACTCGTAGCCAACGTCCGTGTCGTGGGTCATTTGCTTGCGGTCAAGCTTGCCCGTGTGCGTGGAATAGTTGATCCGCGACCAGTCATGGACGCACAGGGCAAACCCGTCGCAATCGTCACGAACACTTTGATGGGCAACCGCCAGCAACGGCCTCGCCAAGCACTCGGGCGAGACCTGATCATTCGACAAAAACCGCCACAGCGCCTGCGCGTGCGATGCGCTCTCCGTGCCGTCGAAGATGGCTTTCACAAATCCCTTTTTCATCTCGAATCCCACTGGTAAGGGAGTATTTCGAGGTTCCCAATATACCAAGGTTGCGAATTCTGATAGACTACGAGACGTTGCAAACGCTTAACACAGGACATCAAAACGAGGTTGAAGACATGCTGATCCGGAACCCGCTTTAACGAATGTACACTCTCGCTAAAAAAAACCGATGCTAATCGAACTCGCGCTAGTTGGCGGGGGTGCCGCACTTTGGAGTAAGCTCAAGCGCAAGCGGCCCAATCTGGCCTACCGACTCTCCAACACACCAAGCCCATCGCCTTTATCCCATTACAAGGATCTAGCTCACGACATGAAGAATGCTATATGGGGCGATGAGCGGCAACAGCTTCAAATGACGATTGATCCGAACTTGCGGGCAGAGATTGAGCGACGCAATAAGGAGGAGAACCGCAATTTGAGGTTATCCGCAGGGGCGACCGGAATAGCGCTTCTCGGAACGTTATTCCCGGCATTTTATTGGCTGGGCAGCGTGGCAGTAATTTACATGACGCGTCCTATTCTTGAAATCGTCTGGCGGGATTTCCAAAAAAAGCACTACTTGAGTGTTCCCATGATTTCGGTCGTTCTCGTGTTCGGCATGATTGCCACAGGAAGGCTCGCGTTGGCGGCCATCGGAGGGCTGATAGGCGGCTTTCTGGTGATACTGATTCGAAAAGCCGAGGACAGTTCAGAGAAACATTTGATAGACGTGTTCGCGGAACATCCAAGTCGAGTGTGGCTCGAAAAGGATGGCGTAGAAATTCAGGTACCGTTCGAAACCCTCCAAAAAAACGACCTAGTGGTCGTCAATGCCGGAGAAATTATTCCAGCTGACGGTGTCATCAAAACAGGTTCGGCCAGCATCGACCAACATATCCTGACCGGTGAAAGTCAGCCTGTGGACCGGGGCGTTGGAGAAAACGTATTTGCGGCGACGCTGGTATTGGCGGGTCGCCTCACCATTCAGGTCGAAACCGCCGGTGAAAAAACGGTCGCCGCCAAGATCGGACATGTGTTGAACAACACGAAAACCTATAAAGACAACCAGATGCTGCGGGGCAAGAAAATCGCCGATCGTCTGCTGCCCGTGGAGTTAGGCATCGCGGCGGTGACTTTGGGAGTATTGGGTCCGGTACCCGCCTTGGCCATACTCTGGTCGGGTTTGGGTTCCCGCATGATTTTGTATGGCCCGATGAGCGTCCTAAACTATTTGCAAATTCTAGCGAGGCAGGGGGTCTTGATCAAGGATGGGCGGGTATTGGAATCTTTGCGCCAAGTGGATACGGTTGTGTTCGATAAGACCGGAACCTTAACGCTGGAGCAGCCGAGTATAGACGCCATTCACCGATTTGGCGACTACGACGAAAACCAAGTATTACGCTATGCGGCCAGTGCGGAGTTTCGCCAAACCCACCCAGTCGCCAGAGCCATTACCGACGAGGCGCGGCAACGTGGAATACCACTGGCCACGCCAGAAGATACCCGTTACGATGTGGGCTACGGAATCAAGGTGTATCTGGAACAAAAACAGGTGCATGTAGGCAGCAGGCGATTCATGCAACGCGAGGGGCTCGCTATGCCGGAAGGGCTGGATAATTTGCAGGAACGAACCCAAGCGCTGGGATATTCGCTGATCTATGTAGGGGTTGATGGCGTGGTGGTCGGCATTTTGGAAATGCAGCCCAGCATTCGTCCGGAAGCTCATGAACTGATCGAAAGTCTCCGTAAACGTGGACTGGCGACCTACATCATTTCCGGCGACCATGAAGAACCCACTCGCAACATCGCGGAGCGACTTGGTGTCGACCATTATTTCGCGGAAACTCTGCCGGAGAATAAGGCGGAGTTGATTAACCGCTTGCGGCACGAGGGAAGATTCGTCTGCTTTGTCGGCGACGGTATCAATGATGCCATCGCATTGAAATCCGCGCAGGTGTCGATTTCTTTGAAAGGCGCCTCCAGCGCGGCGACAGATACCGCACAAGTTGTACTCATGGATGGAACCTTGGGTTATCTGAGCAATCTCTTCCAAATAGCGGATGAGTTCGAACATACCATGCGGAATAACCTTCTGCTGAGTATCGCGCCTGGCATCATCAATATTGGAGGCATTTATCTGCTGAACTTCGGCATCGCGGCGAGTGTGGGCCTGTTCTACGTCGGCAGCACGGCGGGTTTGGCCAATACCGTTCTGCCCTTTGTCAGGCATCGGGAGAACCGGCCGCCACGAATCGAGAATGTCAACAATCGGTAGCACTCGACGGGTGGAGTGATGAATCTTGTGCTGACAGTGATCTATTAACCCCTTTGTTTGGCCTCGGTGCGATGTTAAGAACTTGTTTACAATCTTCTGAAGTAGTACGAGAAAGGCGAGGGTTGCCATCTGGAGGCTGGTGTTGAGCTTGCGCTCGCAGTTCTTCCAGAGGCGGCGGCATTTTTCCAGCTAGGCAAAACTGAGCGTCATCGACTACCTGGCGTTTTACCACGGCAGGCGACCGCATTCAAAACTGGGGTATCAAATACCGCTGGAATTCGAGCGGGATTATTTCAGCAAGGCTGCCTAAAAAAGTGTCCGGTTTTAGTTGACCATTACACTTGTGGATTGATATACTAATCTGATAAAATTATAGCTCTAGCTTGATTTTTTTGGATATCGACGACTGTGCAGTCAAGCTCTAGGCCGAGATCGACTACAAGGTTTGCCGAGCCAATATCGGGCTAGGTTCACGACAAGGCATGTAAAAGCAAGGCTGGGGCTAAGTCAATTGATCCGGATATGCGCATGTGCCACCAGTACCGGCGGGATCACATTCCATTCTTCGTCACTAATTTCGAGTCGGTTCGCCATGTTCCAACAGGGCTAAGACTCACAAACGGCGCAGGCTATGTCAACAGAACCCAGGCGCGTGAAAGATAATATCATATGCAAAAAATAGTTCTGGCTACCGGGGAGTCTTTGCAGATAACCAATAACAACTTCGCCGCTGAAGTCACGGAAGGTTTTCAGCCTGCGATCTTGGCAAGATTGGTTGCTGGAGAAACTTTAGCGATTCATATGAAAAATGCTGTCGATCCAGAATGGTGCCAGCAAGTCACGGAGCGGTTTATACAGCATCCCGCCACAAAAACGGAAAATGTGACGCCTCCCATTTATTCCTTGGGTTCTCATTTATATTCCTGTGCCACCGGTGATGAAGTCTCCGGTTATTTCCTTGATGTTGAAAGAATGAATGGGGCCATTAAGAGTGTACTACCGGAAGGTCACGACCCGATTGTAGCGTTTTTGCAAGAGGCTTGTGAGTTGAATAACGCCAAATTTGAGTATTTGTCCTGTAATGGCATTAGTGTCCGGCACGGCTCGCTTCGGATTTGGGGGAAAGGAGCACAGGCATCTAATGATAAGCAATATTACTTTGCCGCTCCACATGAGGATTACGAAGAGACCAACGCCAAACATCCAGCGCTTCATCAGATTTATGGATTGAACAACCTCTATAGCATCATTTTGTGCATTGATGCTGTCGTGGACAGGGAACCGGAAACACTCGTATGGAATCGGCGTATGACCTTGGGAGAGATTCGTAACCCTGACAATAAACATGCGTGGTCCTCCTACGGATATAAAGAATCCCTCATAGAAGGCATTGATGCCGTATCGATTCGCTTAAAAAAAGGCGATGCCGCCATTATTCCGGCTCACAATGTACATGCCGTCATCGGTCATCCCGGTTTTGATCGGTGCAGTTATATGGCGTTTTTTCATCTTGTAAAAACTTCGCCAGCCGGATTTTCAAAAATGATCTTTCGAACCTGATGCTCATTATGGTAGAATTATCGACCGCAACTTTTGTCAGGATGAAATAATTGTTATCAAGATGAACACAAACCTGAAATATTTAGACGACACATATGCCAACAAGGATGAGGCGGTCGTGTTACGCATTGGCCGAGATGATCGCGGTTCATACATAGTGTTGAATCAGACCATCTTTTACCCACAGGGCGGAGGCCAACCTGCGGACAAGGGATTCATTCAGTCGGGACAGACCGTCATGAACGTTTCATTCGTGGGATTCAGCGACGGCGAAGTACTCCACTACGTTGACGAGGAACCGCCTGTTTTTGACATGCTAGTTGGTCGGTTATGCGAGTTGAGCGTGGATCTGCCACGGCGATTGGAGCATGCGAAATTACATACGAGTGGTCACCTGATTGCCGGAATTATCGACAAACAAAAAGGTTCGATGCGGGCGGTGAAGGGTTTTCATTTTCCCGAGGGACCCTATGTGGAGTTCGAGGGAAAGCCGGAAGGCGATACCGATGCCTTGCTTGTAGACCTGCAAGCGCGGATTGATTCGCTCATTGGCGAAAGCCCACGAGTATCAACTTCCATGGTCACGTATAGCGAGTTGAAACAGCATTGCGGGAACATTCCATCCCAATTACCCCAAGACAAGCCGCTACGAATTGTCACTATAGACTCGTTGGATTCCGTGCCTTGCGGGGGAACCCATGTAGCAAGTTTAGCCGAGTTGGAAGCGGTATCCGTGTTGAAAATAAAAGGCAAAAAAGGATGTACCAAGATTAGCTATCGGGTAGGTAAAGAAGGCTAAACCTGCCTTCGTGAGCATGGCAGCAGCTACTTAGAGCAATGGCATGAAAGGGATGTAATCTTTATTCTCCAACCACTGGCGAAAGCAGGGAAAGCACCCCGTCCGCAATCGTCCAAAACAACCATTTGAGAAACCTATAGAGGCAGATGTGCTAGATAAAATACTTGCTGTATGGGGAACGCCCCGAACACGTTCCACCGCTTTTTTGTGGATGATGAAGCAGCGCGGTGACTTCCACACGTTTCATGAACCTTTCGGCAAGTCCTTTTATCTCAGCGAAGATCGCAAAAGTAATCGTGCAGCCGATCAACCACCGCAGGCCGACCTAAATTATCAGGCCATTCTAAACATGCTCGAATCGTATAAAGGGAAAGATGGATGTTCAGTGTTCATCAAGGATCTCTCCTACCATATGGAGGGAATTTTTGATGAAGAATTTATGTCACACTTCCACAATGTATTCCTGATTCGGGATCCAGCGAAGACACTGCCGTCACTTTACTCGGTTCTGCCCGACTTCACAGGAGACGAAATCGGATATGACACGCAATACAGAATGTATCAGCGTGTGCTCGAGAATAGCAATGGTTTGCCACCATTGATCCTTGACGCCGATGATCTGGTAACCAATACGGAGGCCTTAGTACGCGGTTTTTGCGAACGCATGGGCATTCCATTCATCAAGGAGTCGCTGCAGTGGAAGAATATTCCAGCTTCGACTAATCTGACTTGGTGGATAGGAGGTGACGGACATCACGGAAATTTAAAGGACAGTACGGGTTTTCGAGCAAATCGATTCAAAGATTATCCAGAGATAGCAGAGGTTCCTAAGCTGGCGAAAGCTTACGAGGAATGCATGCCTTATTATGAGAAGCTCCATGCGAACCGCTTTATACCTTTGTGAGTTACGCTACTCCCCTATCACTCCAATGGCCGCTTTGTATGAATCGTTCGCATCTTATTGATATTGATTGATATTTATACGCTACGGACTGGCTAATTTTGGAGTGATAGGGGAGTAATATAACCTGATTTCGGGATAAGGCATCAGGCTTTGATTAGGCCATCTTTTTCGCAGAATTCGGGCTTTTTCGATAGCCCCATAAGTCTGGATACATTATCGAGAGGATTTTTTATGAAGCATTATGAGACAGAATCCACGTTGGATCACTTGTGCAAACCCTCGCTGGTTCGCCTAAGACCCAATCTGTTCGCCGCAAAGTTTGATTTAATGAAGATCGTTCCGGCGCGCTATATTGTCGAGCAAGCCTTGGCGCGTGGCGATCTGAAACCCGGCGGTTTGGTGGTGGAAAGCAGTTCTGGTACTTTCGCGCTTGGTTTGGCGCAGACCTGTGTTACTTTGGGACTGAAGCTCGCACTCAAAACTGGGCCGGTAGAACCGATCGTGGCGTGGCGTTTGCGCCACTTGGGCGCCCAAATTGATACGGTCGAAAGTGATGCTGGTAATCTCCGGGAGATTCAGGAGCAACGCTTCAACCTAGTGCGGAAAACACTTGCGGAAGTTCCAGGCTCGTTTTGGCCAAGACAACACGATAACCCGCTCCATCCCGCTGCTTATGGCCCTATAGCCCATGCTATTGGGGAATCGTTAGGCAAAGTCGATGTTGTTGTGGCAACGATTGGTAGTGGGGGCTCATTGTTCGGGTTTGCCCGACCATTACGCGAAGCCAACCCTAATCTGAAAGTAGTCGCGGTAGACCATAATCTCTCCGTTATTTTTGGGCCGACTTCTGAACGCGTTTATCCTCTATGTGAAGAAAACTATGTACCTTTACTAGGCATGGGTTCGGATATTGTTTTTCCTAATGTCGCGCATGCCGAATGTGACGAGGTACATTGGGTTCCTGTGGCACAGATGATCAATACCGTGCATGACCTCCACCGGACAACAGGCCTGTTCGTAGGTCCAACGTCTGGCGCAGCGCTATCCGTGGCAAATTGGATAGCCCGCAACCATCCAGCTATGAGGGTGCTCACCGTATTTCCGGATCATGGTATCCGTTACATGAATACGGTTTATAATCCGCAGTGGTTAAGTGAACGGGCGGACGAATTGCAACGTAGTTGGCCTGAACCGGAACTCTGTAACACACCCACCGAGGTTGCTGCTGAATGGACTTGGTTCCCTTGGGGGCGCCGCAGTTATGAAGAGGTTTTGGGACATCCGCCAGTTTCCCGCGAGTCGCGCGTGTAATGAGGCTGTCTGAGTTAGTTAAATGTTTGACTATCTCTCATGTGCTCAATCAAGGATCGTTCTTAAATCATGACTTATCCGGATTCAAAGCACAGCCCATTGAATTGAAATCGCCATCTTCAAAGCAGTATCCAAGATGAGAATACCACGTGAATTGGAAATTGTTCTAAATGGGCCAGTAGGTCCGCAACGAATACGCGATGATACCATCGTCATTGACTCGGATGGCTGGTACCGAACCCTTACTCATTCGGCGACGTATTCTGCTGCCAACGAGATACTTTTTTCTAATCTTGATAAAAAGGATCCCGATGCACATATCGATGCAATCTTTGCTGAATATCGCCAACATGGTCTACCGTTCAGTTGGTGTGTTTATCCCTGGACACAGCCTGCGGACTTGGGTAAACGGCTGCTAGCACGCGGAGCAACGGGTTCAAATGTCCGTGCGTACTTGGCGGAAACTTCCCTGCCACTCAAGGTTGTAGAGGGTGTCGATGTTGAACGGGTCAACCCTAGTTTAACTGAAGGCCTTGAAGCATTCATGAGTATTTTATCCTCCGGGTATGCTCTTCCCGCTGATGAAGAAGCGTTCAGGCGTAGTCGTTACCGGCAATTGATTGCTGAACCAAACCCAGTGATGCATCTTTTTATCGCGCGCTATGATGGCGCGATTGCAGGTTGCGCTGCCATGATCGTCAAGGAAGATTCCGCGCATCTGACCAGTAGCAGCGTACTCCCGGCATTCCAAGGGCGTGGCGTTTTTCAATCGCTTCAAGCTACAATTCTGGCGACATTACGAGACATGGGTATTGCGCTTGCCACCGGTCACTCTAATGACAAGTCGGCATTTTGGGTTGAACGGTTCGGCTTTAAGTTGATATACCCATACACGATCTATGAAGTTGAATGCACATCGCTTATTGGATGATATAGCTAACGCGCCATAAAATGATTATAAAATACCGGTCGCAAAAAGCTCGCTAACCGTGCAGTTCTTCTGTTTGCGAACGGCTTTCGACTGCGCCCACTTGTGTTCAATAGGATTCAAATCCGGCGAGTACGGCGGCAAATATTCCAACACATGCCCGTCCTCCAAAATGGCCTGCTGAATGTCAGACCGTTTGTGAAAAGAAGCATTGTCCTTCACGACCACTGCGCTTTCCGGCAGTTTCGGCAGTTTCGGCAGTAAATCCTGCGTCACCCAGGCAAAAAAGACAAGGGAGGCGGACATATCAAAGCCCATCTTGATTACAATTCCCGTAACGGCAAGGTTGAACTGGAAAATGACCGTGGAGAAGTTTTTTCCAGCAAAGAAGAAATCAAAGAAGTGGTCAAAGAATGGGGTAGCGAGTTTTCAGACCACAAACGCCGCCAGAACCAAAGGGACACGATGCACATGGTTCTATCCATGCCGGAAGGGGTAGAGCCTGAATCTGTGAAAAATGCGGTACGGGATTTTGCCAAGGATGTTTTCGGAAAAAACCATGAATACGTTTTTGCGCTCCATACCGACGAACTACACCCGCATGTTCACTTGACCGTGAAAATGCTAGGGCACGATGGCACAAGGCTAAACCCAAGGAAAGACGACCTCAGACAATGGCGTGATGATTTCGCCTTGGCGATGCGCGACCAAGGCGTAGATGCAGAGGCAACGCCAAGGGCCAGCCGGGGCATCGTGAAGAAGCCAGAGAGCCAGGTCATACGCCACAAGAACACGGGGACAAAACCCAAAACCTAAGGAAATCCACGGTGAAGGCTCTGAGAGTTGGAAGTGATCGAAGAGATCAAGGCCGAGATCAACGGCAAGCCGCCCGTTGAGCGGGTTTGGGATGAAAAGATATTGCAACAACAGAGGACCATCCGGGGGGCTTGGCTTGGTGCCGCGAATGAGTTGAAGGAAACTCCTGATCCGAGCGACACGAACCTGTCTGGCGACATCCAGAGCTTTGTGGCCGCTATGCCCAAGATCGACACCGAGCGGCACGAAATCAAGGCTAGGCTGATCGAGCGGTTTTCCATTCAGCGCGAGAATGCCCAAGCGATACAGGGGGTAGGGCAAGCGGCAAACTCTCAAAGTGATACAATCCCATTATCCAGGGAACCAAAATCCAAAGACTTGGAAAGATAAAGCTTCCATGTCAGGCTACCGCTTAAATTCGTAAAAGTCTTGATTTTAACTGGTTCAATTAAATTTTTAAGATAGACCTGTGCTGACAATCAGTGAAAAATGACCTTCCGACAACGGCCAATTGCGGACTGTTGCGTTGCTATTGTGAGTGAAAGCACTAGAATGGATAGCTGCATGCCTGACAGTTTAGCTATATATGCATGATTACAAGACCTGACCCTGTGCTGTTGCCTGAAGGTTTGTAATATTGCATTGATTAATTCCGGGGAGGCAGTAATTTTGCGATGATTAGAAAGGGTCATTGGGTGTATTGGATTGCACAAAGCGGCAATCCAGCTTACGCTGCTGTGGTTGATTTTTTATTTTATAAACACATTATATCTATGGAAGACTTCGCAGGTGCTTATTTAGCAAGAAAAAATGATATTTTTGCGTTACCTAGAGATCAAAATCATACAATTGCTATTTTTCATTTGGGCGGGCTAGCGGTCGAGTGTCGCTTAAAATCGTTATTGCTTGGTTATCATAAAATTAACAAGTTTGATAAAAATAGCAACCGTCCTAAAGACTCAATGTACAATCAACCTGTTATTAATCCGAGTCATGGATTATTTATGGCACTCAAACGTATGTCGGATTTTCACAAAAAAGCAAAATCAGACTTTCAGCTATTGAAACATCTTCAAACTATCATGTATCCATTAGGTTCAACTGATGTTGACTACATTAGCTTGCGCTATATTCCACAAACTACTAAATCTCAAGAGGACTGGCAAAAAAGTTTTGACTATGTTTGTGGATGGCTAGAAAAAAACGAGAAAACAATTCTATGAAAGCCGCGATACAATTACGCAAAGTATTAAATCAGAAATTTCCTAAACAATTTGAATTGGAAATTGGTGAAGGCAGTTTTGTTTTACTAACTATTATTTCCAGTCATTTTGAAAAAAAGACTCGAAAAGAACGCTTGGAACAAGTTGAACCATTAATTAACAATGCAGGCTTAACTCCAGGCATTATTGAACTTTATACACCTGAAGAAGCTATTAACGACGGTATTACGGTTCAAACAAAAGATGATATATTTCCTCTATCATGGCAAGATGCTGTGGCAATGTTATCTGCGGGGAAAACCTCATTCGCTAAAACCCCTAAACATCCCATTAGGCGAGTAGTATTTTATTCTTATAAAGGCGGCGTTGGACGTACAACAGCATTAATTCAAACCGCTTTTCAACTTGCACGACAAGGTAAACGGGTTGTTTTGGTTGATATGGATGTCGAAGCACCTAGTATGCAATCTTTATTACCGCCTAGTGATAAGCCTGTTGAAGAGGGTTTGATTGATTATTTATGGGAGCGTCAAACGTGTTTTTTTGATGAACATCATCAGCCAAAAATTGAATTAAACAACATTATTTATAGTGTTAAAGATAGCCAATCACGCCGTGATTTATTTATTGTCCCTGCCGGAAAAATAGGGCAACGCTATCTTCAACGTTTATCTATTTTATCTACTACGCATTTATTTTCTGAAACAACCGACCCTTGGTATCAATTTGAAGAGGAGCTTTGGAATCAATATCAACCAGATATTATGCTCATTGATGCACGAACAGGGCTTAATGAATGGGGCGGATTGTCTTTATTACGACTCGCTGAGGAAGCTTTTGTCGTTTTATACCCAAGCCAACAAAATGCAGAAGGTGTTTGTTTTATAAGGGATATATTAAAAGAGCTAAATGGTGTTCAAGCTAAACTGGTACTATCTTCTATTCCAGAAGGTGCTATTGGACGTTCTTTAGTAGAAAAAATTGAACCTTATTTAAATCTTGACGTAATAATATCAGAAGGAGAGGAAATCAAAGAAGATGTGATTAGAATTCCTTATCTTCCTGATATTGCAGCCAGCTATCAGTTTCCAGTTGAGAATGCTCTAACTTGGTATACACCATTAGTCAATGTTTTGCTTGAAGTCAGTGGCATTGAAAAAACAAAAGAGGTGTTGGCTGAATCTGACCGTTTAGAGCTTATTAGATCGTTAAATTTTCCAGAACGTAACGCAGCCAGCATTTTAGACACGGATTTTGACGCAATTTTTCAAAAAACAGCCGATTTTGACCGCTGTTTAGAAGACCAGGTATGGGTTATTCGTGGAAGAAAAGGCACTGGAAAATCAACTCTATACACCTTATTTACGCAACACAGAGAAAATGCCGAAAAACGCTCGCGTGGTCGCTTGGATAATGTGGCGATTATTTCAGGGCATGGCGTTAGCAATAGCTTTAAACCTAATGCGGATGTTTTTTCAGATATTCAAAAAAAAATAAAAGCCGATGACACAGATTGGTTATCGCTATGGCGTGCTTATGCAGTTATTCGACTGTATCAATCTTGTCCTGAATTTAGCGACATTATTAAAAAAGAGAAATTATCTGGCTTACACTCTCGCTTACAATACAACTTTAATACAACTGAACACACCGTATGGAAATCTAAACATACTGCTAAATTATTAGAATTTGTAACTGATATAAAACTCAATGGCTTGTGTCGAGATGCTATCACACATTTAAATAGCAACTTAAAAACGAAAAATCAAAGAATATGGCTGCTTTATGATGATTTAGACCAAGATATTAAAGAAAATACATCTTGGCAAAAAGAAGCACTCGGTGGATTGATGCGTTTAATTTATGACACCAACAATAACAGTTTGTATCAAATCCGTTTTAAAGTTTTTTTGCGCGAAGATATTTGGAGTAATTTAGTTTTTACGAACAAAAGTCATTTTGGTGATGCAAGAACGTTGCTTTTACAATGGGGAACTGAAGATTTTTTCCGATTAGCTTATCGTTTAGCGATTGGAGGGTCGGAAAAATTTAGAAGTCTTGCTAATCGAATGGCTTCTTTAGTCGAGAACACATTAGATGAAAGTAATGAAGAATCCTTGCGTCAACTCTTATCTCCATTATGGGGCTTACGTCGTCAAAAAATTCAAAATGCTTACGTTTCAACATGGGTTTATTCTCGCTTGACAGATTCAAGTGGAAATACTTATCCACGTTCATTAACTATCTTATTAAGTAGTGCTAAAGAAGTCGAGTTACAACAACCTCAAGGAAAGTCAGCACCTAATGACCATTTACTACGTTGGAACTCTCTTACCAAGGGTTTAGAAGCGGCTTCCGTAGAACGGTGTGATGCTATTAAAAATGAATATCCTGAGTTATCTGAGTTTTTTAATAACATTGGCGAGTTGGGGTCTTTATTTAGCGAGAAGCAATTAAAAGATTTTTGGCAAAAATCAACGCAATTGCACACACAATTTGATGCTTTTGATACGTTTTTGAAGCGCTTAAAAGATATTGGTATGCTACAAGATAAAAAATACTCTAAAAAATATAATTACGCCATTGCCAATATTTACATAGATGGCTTTAATATAAGAACAATGGGGCAAAAGAAATAACAGCGCGCAAGCTCCGATTGACGATGCGTGATCAGAGGAATGCTGACTCCGAAATGTACGGGTTACGCAAGCTAATTGCACCTACATTTTGCGCTAGTTCCCAAGCTCCAGCTTGGAAACTCATGTATGAAAGCTCCTGCTTCCCGAATTAACTGAAAGCTAGGGCTTTCATGACTTCATTCCCAAGCAGGAGCTTGGGAACGAGCCAACAACACCCAAACAAATTGGGCAAATGAACACCTAAGAACACCTTGACAACCGCTGTTGTTGGAAAAAATATATCTTTCTTAACCTAAAGAGAAAACACCATGAATAGCCTTGCATTCGATATAAAAATCCCTTCTGCCATCACACAATTCGGCATCAGCAAAGAAGACATACAAAATCACGTTGAAGAATGGCTGGTTTTATCGCTCTTCACCCAAGAACGCATTTCATCAGGAAAAGCCGCCCAATTACTGAATATCAGCCGCATAGAATTCCTAGAACGCCTACACCGTTATCACATTAATTATTTTAATTATACCGATGAAGAATTAGCGGAAGAACTTGATGCGGCTAAAAACTTACCGATTAATGCCTTATGATTATCGTGTCAAATACTACACCGTTAATTGCCTTTTCATCATTGCAAAAATTCGACTTACTCAAAAAATTATTTGGCAAACTCTATATTGCCGAAGCTGTTTACCATGAAGCAACCATTGCCAAAAAGGAAAAAGATAATTTAGCCTTTGAAATTGCTCAAGCAGACTGGATACAAACAGTTAAAGTCAAAGATAGATTAGCGGTAGACGTGTTATTAGATGAACTCGATTTAGGTGAAGCTGAAACCATTGTGTTAGCCAAAGAAATCAATGCAGATTGGATATTAATGGATGAAAAGAAAGGTAGACGTAAATTGACGCAATTAGGTTTAGCAAAAATCGATACAATTGGATTACTGGTAAAAGCAAAAGAAATCGGTTTATTGGCAGAAATTAAACCCGAAATTAAAGCACTCACCGAAACGAGTTTTAATTTAAGTGAGTCAGTTATTAATACCGTATTGCGACAGGCAAATGAGTTGTAACTTTTTATAGGTTTTTCAATTTAGCTAACCCAATAAACCTAATTTAGGTGTAGAATTTAGTCAGTAAATACCAATCTCTGCCCTAGCCAATAGTATAACCGCCAAATGTGCCGGATAGAACCCATAGAAAAAATTCCGATGGCGTTTTAGGCTGATGCCGACATGCGGGTCAATCAGGATGACAGGCAGCACGGCAAAAGCCCATTGGTTGGTGTTGATGAACAGGCCCAACACGACAAGGGAGGCCATGAGCGATGACAACCGCAGCACCGTAGGCGATTGGCAGTAGCGGTAAGCGGTCATGCAGACGGCAACCGCGCCAGATTGTAAGCCAGCACAAAGCCGAACAACGGAAATGACAGTCTGGCGATTGGGAAAACCCAAAGCAAGGCATCGTTGTACAGGTATTTGTTGACGTGATCCAGAACCATCAAGACCAAGGCCAACCACTTCAAGGCTTCGGCAGTCCCATCAGCCAATAATAAAGGCGACCTTGTTTTCAAAATCGTCTGTTGTCCGTTATCAGAAAATATAGATGGCTGCGGTAGTAAAGCTACATTCGATTTGCCCTCACCCCAACCCTCTCCCGGAGGGCGAGGGAGTTCAATGTTGCTTTACTACCACCACGCCCTATAACTGGGTCTCGGGTATTTTTTGGGCCTAGGTTCGCGCTTGGTTTTTGTTTTATAGCTAACGTACTTTATTATGATTTAAACATGACCTATTCAACTGATTTCCGCCGTAAAGTCATCGGCATCAAAGAACAAGAAAACCTGACCACCGAGGAAGCGGCCAAACGCTTTGGGATCGGCACGGCCAATTTCAGCCGGTGGCAGAAAAACCTAGAACCCAAGCGCACCCGCAACAGACCGGCTGCCAAAATTGACATGGAAGCCCTGAGGCGGGATGTCGAATTCCAGCATGAACGGAACGGGTTTTTCGAGGCTCCCTTATCGTTATCTTTATTGAGCCGATGCCAACTTGTTCCGTGAAAACTCAGACAATGCATTAATCGACTTAAAGTTTTTGGGCACCATATCATTCATGCCAAACTCAACCTGATGTTGTTGCCCCAGGTAGGTGATCAAGTTCATCATAAAAAGTGAGTCCACGGCCCCCGATTCAATCAGGTCGTAGTCGTCGTCAAAACCTTCTGGAACCGTGCCCTTAAAGGCTTCGTTGATAATATAGCTACGTAAAGCGTCATGTATGTCCATAGCAAATCTCATGGTTAAAAATGTCTTAATTTATCGGGGTTGCGAATCTTTTTGCCGCTGGCCGTATAGGATAGCTGCCTGACCCACAGGAACCGGGCTGGAATTTTATGGGCGGCCAAATATTGCTTGCAGTAAGTTCTCAACGCGTCCTCGCTGGGTTGGTCCTCGTTTTCTTTCAGCACCAGATGCGACCAGGCGGGTTCGCCCCATGAGGATTTTTCTTTGACACCAAACACCGTGGCGCTCTGAATGGCGGGGTGTTTTTCCAGTACGGCCTCCACTTCTTCGGGAAAGAACTTCATACCGCCAACACTGATCATTTCTTTACTGCGGCCAACAATGTAAAGAAATCCATCCTCGTCCAACCTGCCCAAGTCACCGGTTCTAAACCAACCGTCGTTTTGCTGCAAGAGGGTCTCGCGTGATCGCCAAGGTGAGTAATAGGCATCCAGCATTCCCTTGCCTGTTATGGTGATTTCGCCTTGTTGCTGATCTGGGGGACAATCCAGCCGCAGGGTATAGTCAGGCAGCATTCTGCCGACAGAACCCTGCTTGTCTCTCGACTGGCTGACATTAATCGCCGGCAAGCCTAATTCGATGATACCGTAAGTTTCATTGAGGACGCGCCCAAAGCGCTGGTAAAAATTGGCGGCGGCATCTTCGTGCAGGGCGGTGGTGGTCACAATGGCAAGCCGCAATTCGGGGGGCAGGCTGGCATTGCTGTCGTCTTGCGTCATCATCGCATAATGGGTGGGCGAGCCATAGATTAGCGTAGCCTGGTGACGCGACGCAGCCGTGAGCAGGGTAATGCCAAAACCATTTTTGGGTAGGATGATACTGGCGCCAAACGTCAGATAGGCGACGATGGAAACCGCAAAATGATAATCCATAGACAGCAGCCACAAGATGCGATCCTTTGCGCCGATCTCCAGGATTTGATTGGCTGCGTGGATTCGTTCAAAAATGGATTCATGCGATAGCACCACTCCCTTGGCATCGCCTGTGGTGCCGGAGGTGAATCGGATGAACGCGGCATTGATTCCAGCCAATTGGGGCGGTGCCTCGCATTGGGCATTAAGCTTGAGGTAAACGGCTTGCTCCGTGAGCGGAAAAGCCTTCTGTTCGGTGGTGGTAGCACTAAGAAGCTGATCTAGGAGCCTTACACTGGAAATGGCTGCGTCTATATGGATATACTGAAATATCTGTTGTTTTTCCGTGGCAGTCAATTCAAATGGCAAAGGGGTGACACAGGCACGGCAATTCCATATCGCATACACGAAGGCGATATAGTCGCGCCCGCTCTGATAATGTAGCCCGATATTGTCGCCCGGATTAACCCCGGCATCCCTAAGTTTCCCACTCAGGGATTCAACCTTCGCCTGAAATTCCGCATAGCTGGTTTTATCATCCAGTTCCTGGCCCAGTATCAACGGGTGTCCGGGTTGTTGCCGCGCTTTTTGAAAAAAACATTCCGCCAAATTTAGGTTCATTGCAAATTTCCGCCCAAGTAGTTGCCCACGGCCTCACCCATGGCCCAGCAGGTACCGACAACGCGAGCGGATGCCTGTGCGCGTGGCTCCGCAGACAGGCATTTTCCGGCTGCCCACAGATTGGTGAAGCCCGCGACTTTCAGGCTGCGCAGCGGTATGTCGTAAGTACTGCCCGCAGGCAGGTATTCCAAGCTTAATCCCTTGCCCGGATGCCAATGCTCAATGGGCCAGCAGGCACGGCAAGCCCTGTCGGTAAACTGTTTGCCCGACTTAATGTCCGCTTCCGTCAGGCAATATTCCCCCTTGATCCGTCCGCCATCACGGATGCCCAATCGACCCTGCGCGTTGATGAATGCCTGGCCGAAAGCTGGCTTGGTTTGGAGAAAAGCCAGCAGCCGTGCCGCAGCGGTTTGCATGGATGCGGCATCATATTGCTCTGGCGTTACGTTGAATTTGGCGTAAGCCTCGTCAGGGTAAACGCCAGTGTCTAGCCACAGGGTCAGGCACTCCGGCGGCAATTGACTGATCTCTGCCGCCTTGCGGATCTCCATTAACAGGGCAACTCCATTGGGAAAGCGAAGGGCGTCAGTGGTAACGCCGCGAAATTGTAGGATAACCCCTCCCAAGGCCACGCCATTTGCCACCCGCTCCGCATCAACCAAACGGACAACATTGGCATCACCCGTGGCATCAACCACAGCCGCAGGTTGTACACTGTCGAAATTGCCGTTGGAGGAGATAGTGATCTGCCCAATCTGGCCTGCATGGATGGACAGCTTAGTGACACTGGCGTGAAAAACGATGTCAATGTTGGGTTTGGTTGCCACCCAGTCGGTGATGACGTTTGCGTATTTTGCCGGATCGACATCCAACACCCAGGTTTTGCCAATGCGCCGTTGTTTTGTATACGGACACGCTTGGCTCAACCGTTCGGCAAGCTCAGCCGGTAGGCCGGTATTGAGCAGATTGCCTTGGTCGTCAAACAACCCCCCCAACGTGTGGATAAGTGCCTGGCTTACAGTGCCGCCAAGTTCCGCTGATTTCTCCAGCAAAACGACGCGGGCACCGGCTTCCGCCGCAGACAGGGCGCAACTGATGCCTGCCGCCCCAGCCCCCACGACGACAACGGGTTTTGACAGGTCGGAACGTGGCCTGACCGGACGGATGCCATTCATCCGGCTATCGACGGAGGATCGATTTGATAGATACTGTAAGGGAATACGGGTTTGAAACCAAAGCGTATAAGCCAAGGCACTGAGGTATCCTCGCGCCCATGGCCGCTTGCGAGCGGGATTCCCATTTCATGCAGTAGGTTCAGGCGGAAGGCGATAAGTGACTGGAAAAGCCCCCTCGCATGGAAAGCCGGGACGACATAATCCCCGGTCAAATAGGCGGAGCCTCCCTTGAGATACATGGCGCCACAGCCAGCCACAACGCCTTGATAGCGGGCGATGAAAAGCTGCATGACGGCATCGGTCCCGCTGATTAATTCACGGTAGCGACGATGCCTGAAAGCAATCTCGTCCGCTGGGAGCTTTTTGCCCGAAGACATTTCCCCGGAAGCCATGATTCCAATATAGGCTTCGTAATCTTCTGTGGAATCGGGGTCAACCCGTTCAATTTCCGATCCTTCGACCCGTTGCAGGGGAAGCGAGGTATCGCACACCAATGCCCTGACATTTGAACGGGACGCTCCTCTGCCCAGAAGCCGATACGCAAGGTCCAGGGGCCGTGCCCACGGGTAGACGCACCATCGCATTGGACGGCCAAACTTTTGATACTCGCTGACAATGCCCTCAATTTCGGCGTCTGCGTTCTGCTCATCAAGATTTGAAAAGAGAACCTCATTGTCGTCGGTAGCCCAGTGCGATGAGGGTGTGAGTGTGCGATACCAGCCATTCCCTTCGGTGACAATGGCATCGTCACGTAACAATCGCGGACAGACGGGCGCATTCAGCGCAATCTGAAACGCTGGATCATCTTGAGAGAATGTCATGGCGACAGTGGGGTCAGGCCGTGGCAAAATCACGGGTTTTGCTGTCCGCACGAATCTGATCCAAAAGATCGGCCCACCATTTGGTCATGGCCTCAATGGCTAGTTCGGCCCCAGTGACCGCCTGCTGGGTGTTAATGGTTGGCCGGTGCCCATCCTTTTCGACCACGGTTTTGTCGAGGGGCAAACCTTGCAGAAATACGCCTAGCTCGTCCCTGTGACTTTGCTCGACACCACTCAAATGCATTTCATGGAACCAAACGAGCTTCTTGCCTTCTTCTTCCAGCTTGCGCCGCTTAAGGACTTCGTTGGAAATCTCCAAAAACACTTCATGTTCAAAGATGGCAGCCGTTTCCGTGGCGAACATCGCACCCAAGACGGTCGAAGGTTCCCGGCCCACTATTTCGCCAATCGTATCAAGGAAATGTGTAGTGGAAGGAAATTCCGTCCGGGTATCGATATCGACACCTATTTTTTTAAGTGCCTTCTTGTAAATAATAGCGTGTCCGTTTTCTTCCGCGTGGTTACGGATTAGTTCTTTCTGGACGGCATCGGTGTCGAAGGAACCTGTCAATTCAGCGGCATCTGCCAGAAACTTGGTGTTCCGAAAGGAGAACTGGCAATGTTCCATCATCAGCCATTCTAGGGCTTCTGTGGAATATTGATCCAAGTTTTTGAGCTGCGCCTTTGCATGATTGATGAACGCTTGGTTACGCTGGTCAATAAACGCTGACACATCCAATTGGGTATTGTTGTTAATCGTTGTCTCGTACATGTTTGTCCTCATTGATGATAAAAGCCAGACGAAGCGGTAAGGATAGGCCCTCTTGGGCTAATATGTTTGCAGGCATGCTCAGCGTTATTTATGGTTATTCCATATGCGCCTCGGTGCAACGCCCACCACATTAGCGTAGCATTTTCCTATAATTTTCAAAGTTTATCAATGCCTCTATTAGGTTGAATCAGATAGGGCGATTTTATCGTTTTGTTCAAGGTGTTGAATGATCTGCCTAGTGCATCCGCCCACATCGCATTCCCCCGTCATGACGATGATTTCGGGTTTTTCCGGGGCTTCGTAGGGGGACGATATGCCGGTGAATTCGCTAATCTCTCCCCGCCTCGCTTTGCTATAAAGCCCCTTCACATCTCGCCGTTCGCAAACACTTAAAGGCGCTTGGCAGTACACCTCGATGAAATCGCCCGCACCCATGGATGCCCGGACACTGTCCCGGCCGCCTCGGAACGGTGAAATGAAGGCGACTAGGGCGATGCACCCGGCATCAACAATCAATTTGCTCACTTCGCCCACACGGCGAATGTTTTCGGTGCGGTCGGCATCGCTGAAACCTAGGTCGGCGCAAAGCCCATGCCGCACATTGTCTCCGTCAAGCACATAAGTCCGGCAACCACGGAGGAACAATGCCTCCTCGACACTGTGGGCAAGCGTCGATTTGCCAGATCCGGAAAGCCCCGTGAACCACAGAACGAAGCTCTTGTGCCCATTCTGCCGCTCGCGCATTTGTCGGGTCACATTGGCTTGGTGCCAAAGAATGTTTGTATTCATAGAATTGTGATGCAGCGATATTAACTATATTTGGCTTTATCGAATAGATGCCCTACAGCTTGGCTGATTGGCTGGGGGGCCTGAGCGCCAGACCTAGGACGGGCTTCGCGGGAAGCCATCTTTAGAAGGTCTGGCGCAAGATTCAAGGCTAGAGACTTAGCCTCCAGCCGGCAGCACGAGTGACGGACTACCGGGTGCTTCTCCGGTATCGACTAATTGCATGACGATCATCAGGAAGGAAAACAAAAATTTTGAATGGAAGTCGCGGTCTTCAACCCAATACCAATTTCCCCGGTAAGGGACGGCGGTAAAGGCATCGGAGGGCTTGCTCTTGCCACTCTGGATTCGCATTAACGGTTCGATCTGAAGCCCGCCCACCTGAGTCACCAGATTGGACTTTGATGCCCGGTTTTCAGCAACATGCTGAGGTGGAACTTCGATACAGTCTGACAGGTTGGTCAGCACGTCAAGGACAGACCGAGTCAAGATGGCAATCTGTCTGCTGTTCTCGGTTGAAAGGCCAAAGATAATGGTATATTCCTTGGCCGTCGGGTCCAGTCCGAGCAAGTTTCTGAATTCGTAGAGTTTGTCGCGCATCCTCTCGTTTTGCGGCTCACGCAGGCGCAACAGGGTCGTGTGCCCCTTTTCGTCTTTCAGATCTTTGATCGCGAGATAATTTTCATGTTGAAGCTCGGCCATGACATCCAACAGCTGGTAAAACCGATTGTCCCCCGGATTAGCTATAGAATCGGGGTCGGTCACATTCCGTAGGCCGTTGATCGATTTGAGGGTGAGCCTGAGCACGGGTTTGACCGAGTAACCCGATTGGATCAGGTTAATGATATTCCCGGGGGGGATGGGTGTCAGCATGCTTTTGCCGAAGACTTTCCCTTGCATCGGCGCGTAGGTGACCGTGGGTGAATTCGAGAATTCGGCCGAACCGCCTAACGCCCCGGCCCACGGGCTGGGGCCTTGACTCCAACTGCCACCCATGTTCATCGAACCGCGCATATTATGCTGGGCGATCACCGACTGCACACCTAGGAACATAGGGGTGTCGCCGTAGCGCAATTTGACTAGGTTCAACAACATTTGGTCTTTCCACGAATCGCTGATGGCCTCGTTGAAGCTGAACCGATCAACCATCAAATTTTCGCCGCCAAAATGCGAGCAGCCGGTCAGCACTAGCACCGACAGCATCACGGAACAAAATTTCAATCTTTTCATTGTTATTCTCCTCATGGTAAAAAAATGGGGTATTGCTGTATTTGATGTTCATGCGCCCCCCCTAAGTCGCAGTCTGTCGCGGCCTTTGCGGAATCGCGCCAAGGGCCCGGCTTATTTTTCCTCACCCCCACCCGTCTCCAATGCTTCACCCATCACTCGGGTGAAAACAGTCCAATCCTTAGCCGCAGCCTCCCGTATTGACTTGACCGCCAGTTCTTGGCGCTGGGTTTCCGAGGCCATGATCATTTCGTAGGCGGGCAACGGTTGTGCCAGGTTTTCCGCAATCAGCCGGGTGAATAGGCGCCGGCGGATGTCCCGGTGACGCGCATCAGACGGGTTCGCCACGATCTTGTGATAGGTCGCAAACAGTGCCACGTCTTTTTGGTGGATCAACGTCTGCCGGCATAGGTTCAGGTAATCCACCACGACCGTGTTCGCGGCCAGCCGAGCTGCCGGCGCCACATCAATGTGCCGCCCCGTCAGCCACTCAAGCTGGATGTTCATGTCAGCGCAAAAAGCCGCAAGCCTTTGCGTCAAAGCGGCAAAACCCTCGTCGGGCAAGCCCAGAACCCATGTCCGCAATTCCGGGTTCCCCTGCAAGTTGGTATCGACCCAAGCGCGGAATTCCAAGGAGACATCGGCCTTTTTGAGGGTAATGGCTTTTGCCGCTTCAATGATCTGGCCGGGTGTCTCGTAATAACCGCCCAGTATGAGTGCATACATGACCAGCAGGGCCAGAACGACGAGGAACGCAGCCAATATGAAAATGCCCATAATGATAATATGTGTTTAATGGTTGGGGTTGATGGAATTTGATAGGCCGCCAAGCTTGCCGGGCAGCCACCGAAGGGGGGTTTGTGTTTGATCATGTGCCGGGCGGGCGGGGGGGTCAAGGCGGTGAGGCGGCGGCAAAATGCCAGTCACGGACATGCTTTTCTTCATCTTATTCAAATTTTCCCTCATCCATTTTTAAGATGCGGTCGGCAACGTGGAAATAATGGTCGTCGTGAGTGACGGCGATGACGGTTGTCCCCGTCCCCTTCAACTCCTTGAGGATGGTTTCATAAAAATATTTCCGGAAGCCGGGATCTTGGTCGGCGGCGAACTCGTCCAAAACCACTATCGGCTTCCTTTCGAGGATGGCGGCTATAAGGGCCAAGCGCTTGCGCTGACCGCCCGAAAGGCTGGTACTGGTGAAGCCGCCGCCTTGGAATCCGACCTTGTGATGCAGGTCCATTTTTTTCAGCCAATAATCAACCACGACCGGATCAAGGCCCTCGATGCCGTAAATCCTGTCAAACAAGTGAAAGTCGGCAAATACGGCGGCAAACAATTCCCGGTAGGCTTGGCAATTGTCCTTGTCGATGGCGATGTCATCCGCCTTGATGATGCCGCTGCTGGGATCATATAGGCCAGTCAGCAATTTGAGGAACGTTGACTTTCCGCTGCCATTCCCGCCGATGATGAACAAGAGTTCGCCAGAACGGATGGTTTCCCTAAATGGCCCACACGAAAACCCATGCTTATTGTCGTTGCCTTCGTATGAAAAACAAACGTCGGAAAAAGTGATTTCGTGGAATGGCAAGGCGTCTTGCCTTGCGTCGGCCGACTCCTTGGCGATGGCGGCATCCATGCCGCTTTCAAGCTGGGTCAAATCGTCAATGGCCAAATCCACCCGGCTGAAAAAGGGCAAGGCAAACACTAATGCGGTGACGGGTCCGGTCATGAACAGCACGGTGGCGGTTATTTTGTATATGTCGGCGGCCTGCTCCCGGAAAAACGAAGGGATGATGAAAATCAGGACGGGCATAAGTGCATAAGTGAAAAGCCGCCCAAAACCCCATAATTTCACTTCGTGCAACCCCACTTCAAACCTGATCTCTTTGCTTTCCACCGAGGCATGGGCGATATGGTTCAGGATGTCGGCGCTTTTCGCACGACTTAGCCTGATTTCCTTGAAGCCCTCGATCAAATGGTTGATCAATCCGAAATAACCCTCTTCCTCGTTTCTGAGGCGTTGCAGTTCATTTTTTATGTCTTCGGATTCAAACAGGAAAAGAGCCAAGGCAAGCCCCATTGATATCGCCGAAATCACGAAGCTGATTGGCGAGATGTAAGCCAGGTAAAGAAGCGCGAACACCAGCAGGATGCTTACCTGAGCGGCACTGGTGATATGCGGGGCCGACTGCGACAGGATCGTGTTGCTCTCAGTAAGGCGCGAATAAAGTGTCCGCCCCCCCATGTCTTCGATAAAGGGCAGTTCCACATGGCGGATTTTTTCGATTAGACGGAGGCGCACGGTGTAGATGGATTCTTCAATGGCGCTAATCGCTTGTCCATACGCGACCCATTGCGCATACAGGAAAAGGGTGAAGGCCGCCCCATAGAGCAAGAAGGGTTGGATTAGATCCTCGCCATTGGCCACCTTGACCGCGGCATGGTTGATGATGCTCAACAGGAAACCGTTGGCGAGACCTGAAATGGCAGCCATAAATATAATCCGCCGATAGGATGCCTTGGATTCTTTTTCTATAAACTTTAACAGCTTCATGCCTTAAAATCCAATACTATTCATAGCGACTCGACATTTAAGCATAACTGTTTGATTAAGGATCAATACCGTCTCCATACGCCTAGATGCCTACTTCCAGACAGGAATGACATTTTATATATCATAACTTTAACTCAAAACCAGAATTGTTGAACCCCCCCCTAAAAACCAAGGCATCTGAATTGGTTTTGTGTTAAAGGGTCAAATTAGCGGCAATCCGGGCTAAGCGCATAGCACACAAAATCCGATATCCCCCTGGACATTCTGCCACAACAAATGATCACATGCCATACTCGATTCGCTGCTGACGGTCATGGCGTTCGGCAGTCTGCATTTTGACATTGCGGATTGGCAATGCTATCGTTATGGGGGCGAGAGCCAAACACTAGGTTTTGTAGGCGCAGGCACTGTTCGCGCCAAGGTGGGTCGTAGCCTACAGCCGAACCCCCCTAATCAGTCAATTCGCTGTAAATCCAATAATTTTTGCGAGAGCAATCAACATGCCTGTAGAAACAACCGCAGTTGCCGGGGCCACCGTAGCCGCAGCCACAACCGCAGCCCCCTCATTAGCCGGGAACGCGACCGGGGCATTGAAAACAGCCGTGGCGGTGGGTGCGAAAACCCCCTTGCTCGTCGTATCAAGTGTCAAGGCACTGGCCTTGGCCCACCCCGTTGGATTATTAGGGTTGCTGGCGGCTGGCATAATATCTGTCGGTGCCTACGATAGCATCAAGGGATACCTGCGTGGCAAAAAGCAAGACACGTCCATGGTATCTGTCCTTAACGAATCCCCCAAAACTTCTTAAGCCCGGCCAAATCCCCGCCCAACCGCCGCCATCCCTAATGATTTCAAGCCAAGAGAGCCAAGCCCAAGAAGCCCAGGGCAAGAACGAAACCTCGCGTGCGGCAAAGCGGGCCGAGCGGCGGAAGCACTTCCGCCGGTGGCTTTTTGGCAAAACCCCTTATTTCATAGTGATCATGCTGGGGTTAGTCATTACCTTGGTTATTTTGTGGTTTCGTATCGTCATCATCGTAGAAGCAGGTGAGGCCGGCGTACTGTTCCGGCTGTTCACCGGAACCCAGATTGATTATGTCTATGCCGAGGGGCTGCACATCATCAGCCCGCTTAACACCATGTACAAATACGAGGTCAGAAAACAGGTCGCCCTGCATGAGTTCGACATCCTCACCGTTAGAGGCATGACCGTGCATTTGTCATTGGCAATCCGCTACCACCCGGAGGTCGAATTGCTCGGCATGTTGCACCAGAAGATCGGCCCGGATTATCTCAAGCGCGTGATCGTGCCGCAAATCGAGTCGGTGATGCGCAGGCAGTTGGGCAGCTATTCGGCCGAGGACATCTACACCAACAAGGAAGGGCTGTTGACCAACACCATCTTATTGGCGCTGGACGAGGTCGGGCGCAACTTCGTGAAAATGGACGATATCATCATCAGAAGCATCCAGATGCCTGCAACGATCAAGGCAGCCATCGAGGACAAGCTGTCGCAAGAAGAGCTGCTCAAGTCTTACGAGTACCGTGTGCAAACCGCCGACAGGGAAGCGGAGCGCAAGACCATCGAAGGCCGCGGGATCAGTGCGTACAATGACTTGGTTACCAAGAGTTTGAATGAAAACATTATAAGAAATGCAGGGATAGATGCCACCAAGGAACTTGCCAAATCCAACAACGCCAAGATCGTCATCATTGGCTCCGGCAAGGACGGTTTGCCCTTGATCTTAAATGCTCAGTAGGCTATCCGTGCGTATATTGATGTTGCCGGTTGTTATCGCAGTGCTGGCACTGGCCGGCTGCGGCGTTGATTACGACGACTTGGCCAAGCACCGCTTGGAGTATGCAAAGGGGGGCCGGGGTGATATTTATGTCGCTGCCATAGAAGAGAGTTGGTCAGCCAGCTATCTTGACGGCATTCGGCTGGCGATAGACCAGGTAAACGCAAGGCCGGGCAAGCTGCTTGGGCGCAATGTGCGGTTGCTGGTCAAAGAAGGGGTGCCCAATTTCGATGACAGTCTGCCCAATATATTGAAGATTGCCAAAAACCCGAAGGTGACCGCCGTGTTGGGGCATCGCCGCTCGGTCGTCGCAGTCCCCGCATCGGTCATCTACGAAGCCAGCCAGATCATCTACTTGCCGCCCTATTCGACTTCTAAAGACTTGACTTCGCATAATTTCAAGTTCGTTTTCCGCATGGTGCCGGGCAATTCCAACATGGCAGGGCAGTTGTCCAGCGTGGCTGCACTGCTGGGCTATAAAAAGTCCGCCATGTTGTACGCGCAGGACGATAACAGCAAGGAACTGGCTTTCTTGTTCGAAGATGCGGCCATCAAGAACGGCATGGGCTTCTTGCATCGGCGATCCTACGATCCCAAGGAGATGGATTACCGGTCGCTGATTACCCAGTTTGCCAACAAACCATTTGATTTCGTGTTCATTTCCGCCGCGACGGCGGCGGACGGTGCGCGCATGGTGCAGCAATTGCGCGAAATGGGTGTGAAGACTCCGGTGATGGGGAGTGATGCCTTGGATGGCAATTATTATAAAGAAGCCGTGGGTGAAGAGGGCTACAACACCATTATCCCGGTGGTTTTTCGCCCTAACGCCACCAACAAAGCCAAGCTTTTTGCCGAGGATTTTGTCAAGGCTTACGGCAGGGAACCGGATCAAAACGCAGCTTTGGGGTTTGATTCCATGATGATGCTGGTCAGTGCCATCGAGTCAGCCAAATCGACCGTGCCCACACTGGTTTCCTCGACCTTGCATTACATGCATTACTGGACTGGCGTAACCGGTGTTCACGCCTTTGATGTCCATGGTGACGTTATCGGGATGAAGTATTTCGTTCAAGTGCTCAATAACAAGGAATGGCATCTGCTGCCGGGCGTGCATCTGCCTTTTTTTCTAAGCAAATTTGACCGGTATGTGAAAGCCACTTGGACTAAAGACGGTCCCCCCCCCTCGTTTGAAAAAGCATTTTCCGCAAACCTGCCCTTTGAGGATCTTAGAATCCTACAGCTCGATTTTTTGCGTGAGATTTTGCAATTTAAGCGGCTCGGGGTCATTTTTGGCGAGCAAAAAGCCGGCGTGGAACCCGAAAGAGTCACCCGAATCAGGCAATTGGGCGAAAAGAGGGGATATGCCGTGCAGTCATGCGGAATACCCGTTTCCGGATTGGATAAGGCGCAGACGGAACAGAGGTTAATCAATTGCTATGGGAAACTCGCCATAGAGGTGGACACCATGAACGTCACCGGATTGCAGAGTATGGATAGGGATATGGTTGTCCGGGTGCAAAGGCCGTTGAAATTTTACAAGGTACCAGTGCTTGCCTTGCAAGGCGACCCTGATTTTGAGGAGGGCGTGGCGATGCGGATCAGCCGCTTCGGTGAAACCAACAACATCCAGACGGATTTTTATGTCAACCTGTTCGGTGGCGTGCTAAACGGGATCAAAGTCTTCGAAATCGCCGAAAGATTGCAGGATATGCCCGTCATGGCAGTCAATTTGAAAGTATTGAACGAGTATGGGTTGCTGAATTCTGGCACCTTGGTGGGGCTTGCCCCGGACCTGTACATGGATTGGCTGGTGTCGGCACAGAAACCAACTAAACCCACTACCACAACGACCGAGCCTAAAAGGTAAAATCTGAGATGATAATAAATCAATATGTGATCATACTAATCTATGTCGCGCTGTGCGTGGCGGTGGGATTTCTGGGTAGAAACCGGAAATGGGGCTTCTGGGGCTACCTGTGGTCGTCCATACTGTTTTCCCCGCTGCTGGGCATCCTTTTTCTGCTGGCGTCCGATCCTAAAAAAACCACATAAACCCGCCGTCGGAGTATTTCGAATGGAAAACCTGCAACGTTCACGGGCTGGCGGTTTCAGCTTAATCTCAAAATCGCCCAAGCTTGCGGTCAGTCTGCAGGGTGGATTGTGGTTTGCCCTTTGTGTCCTGCTGGCCCTATCCACCCCCCCCGCTTACTCGGCCGCCCCGGCAACCGAAAAGCCCCCCGCGCAGCCGACCGCCCCGCCATCGGCGACTCCCGCACAACCATCCACACCCGGAAGCGCGGCAACACCTGTTCAAGTCAGCGCCCAAGGCAAGAAATTACTTACCCTCATCGAGCCTATCCAGCGGGAAATTCAGGGGAAATTCGACGATTTGAATGCACAGATAGCCGCCATGGAGGTCGATGCGAAAGTAACCAGCCTACGCGATGGCATCTCCGGCTTGAGCGGCAGCATGAAAGACGGTTTCAGCGGAGTCGATGGAAAACTCTCTGAATTGCGCGACAACTTGGGCAAATTGGGCCAAGACACCCGGGGCAACACCAAGTCGATTGAGGAACTGAAGGCCAAGCTGGAAGAGACGGCGATTAGGGTGTACGAACATCTGCTGAAGGGAATGGAAAGATCGGCGCAACTTGACAAACTCACCACCAGGCTGGACGATCTGGATGCCCTGCTATCGTCGAGGAGGCCCCCGCCCAAGGCGTCGGAGTCGGCGAACGGGCCCAACGATGCCAAAGCCAAACAGACCGACGATGCCAAAGCATCGGGCAAGAACAAACCCGGAGCGGAAGAGTCGCCCAAACCGGCGGGCGCAACCCCCGTGTTGCGATTGCCGCAGCAGGATTTTGCCCCTGTCGGCTTGCTGCTTGCCACACTGCTTTCGTATGCCGCCGCGCTTGGCTTCGGCCTGCTGGAAAGCGCGCGCCTGGAGCGTTGGGCGCTGGCCCCGGCCGGCATCAGAAACTTGCTAGTCTGCACGTTGACTTTTCTCGCTTACTTCACCGCCGGCTATTGGGTCATGTACGGTGAATTCGCCGCCACGGCCACGACGGCGTATCAAGACAACGGTTGGCGGGAAATGTTTCCGCTTTTTCAGGTCGGCCTAGCCATGGTTGCGGGCATGGCTGTTGCCACGGTGTTGTCGGATCGGCTGTCGATGGGTGCCTACCTCTATATGGCGGCAATATTGGCGATCTTGGTTTACCCCTTGTTCGGGCATTGGGCATGGGCCAGTCGCGGGTTGGTCCTTGGCAAAGGCTGGTTGGAATCGCTCGGGTTCGCGGATTTCGCCGGCGCGACCGTAATTCACTCGGTGGCGGCTTGGTTCGCGTTGGCATGGGCTTGGCGCTTCCCGGTAACGCAAGCTGGCGATGGTGTGGAGGGCGAAAGCGAGGTGATGGCTGCTACCGCCAGCAACCCGGCCCATGCCAGCCTGGCGGTCTTTGTGCTCTGGCTGGCATGGCTCGGCCTAGTCACCGGTCAGCAAGAGGACGACACCAGGCAAACCGTGGCGTTGATCGTCAACACAAGCCTGGCCATGGCAACAGCAGTATTGGCGGCCTTTATCCAAGAACTACGCTCCAAACGGGACGATGCAGCAGGCGAGGGGCTTAGTCACCGGCTTGCCTATGGCGCTGTCAGTGGGCTGGTGGCTGTCTCGGCAGCGGCGAATGGCGTCACCGCCTTGGAAGCAGTGGCGATTGGGTTGGTGGCCGGGTTGCTACAGCCGCTCGCTTCCAAGTTGCTGGTCACTCGAGTCGTCAAGCAAGACCGGCAAGCCGCCGACTTGATCGCCGCGCTCGGTTTTAGCGGCATTTGGGGTTCCCTGTGCGTGGGATTGCTCGGCACGGAGGGGAATTTTGCCCTGCCCAGCTTGGCCCAGACCGGAGTCCAGGCACTCGGTGTGGCAGTGGCTTTCGCCTTCGCCTTGACCTCCGGCTTGGCGGCGGCTTTCGCCTGGCAATGGCTGTCCAAACTGCGGACGGCCAAATCCATTCAGCCGGATTAATCACACGGCTGGTTTGATCCAGCCCCGCCCATTCAACTTCCAAATAAAACCGGCATTAAACCGAATCATCAATGGCGAAAACCCATCCAGGCAAAGAAGCGCCGTCGTTTCGCGGCCCCAACTATCGTTTCATCAATCTCACCGCCCAGAATGCGCCTGACACGTTTGCCAGCGATATTGCCAACGGTTTGGCGGCCCCGCAAAAATACATCCGTTCGATGCACCTGTATGATGCAGACGGCTCCAAACTGTTTGAGCGGATCACCCAAGACCAAGACTACTATCCGACCCATGCGGAAACCGAAATACTGGACCGGTTTGCGCCGGAGATAGCGGCTGGTCTGGCTGAAAACACCGCCTTAGTCGAACTGGGGAGCGGCAGTGCCAATAAAACCCGACTGCTGTTGCAAGCCCTGTTGGACAAACAAGGCCACACCCTGTTTTGCCCCATCGACATTTCCGGCGACTTCTTGCAGGAAAATGTCAGACGTTTGAGTGGGGATTTCCCCAGCCTCGATGTCCTCGGCATCATCGCAGACTACTACACCGGACTGTCTGTGCTGGCAAACGAAATACACCAACCCATACTCATGTTGTGGCTAGGCACCGACATTGGACACGCAGACCGTAACGCGGCGGCGGAACTGCTTCGGGATAAAATGATCCCGGCGCTGAAACTGGGTGACAGATTACTGGTAGGCATCGACCTAAAGAAGGCCGCCGAGCCGATACATCGGGCCTACGGCTGCCCCGGCGACAAGGAACCGTTGCGCTATGCATTCAATTGCAATGCCTTGCGCCGCATCAACCGTGAATTGGGCGGAAACTTCATAACCGAAAAATTCCAACGCTATTGTTTTTACAACGAGGCTTTAGGGCGGGTGGAAACTTACTTGAAAAGCCTGTGCCACCAACAGGTGACTGTTGCTTCTTTGGGGCAGTCCTTCGACTTCAAAGAAGGGGAACTCGTTCATATCCATTTTGCCTACAAGTATGACCAAGACGACATATTACAGTTGGGCAAAGCCGCAGGTTTAAAGCTGGAACAGCAGTGGTTCGATGAAAAGGCTTGGTACAGCCTCAACCTTTTCAGTGTTGGGCAAGCTGGCAATCAACCTCATGCCCGTTTGCCCTAAGACGGCTTGGGCAATGTCAATATTTTGAGATTCGCACATTCATAGCCCTGATGATTCTTATTCTGCTTATTACCGCCTACTTCTTGGGGTTCAAGTTCTCCCCGTTTCCCTATTGGCGAACCTATCTTATCCTTTGGAAATATGTACTGTTTGACCGTGTCACTCATATACATTTCGGGCAAAAAATGAGGCAAGCTTGGTTTTTAATGAAATATGCGTTGCTGACTCCCTTGTGGACTGCGCTTTGGTGGCTGGATGAATGGCTATTTCCAGCCTACAAGCACTGCACGGTTCGTCCGGTGTTCATCCTAGGGCAGCCGAGAAGCGGCACGACACTACTGCATCGCACATTGGCAGCCGATGAAACAACTTTCGTTGCCGCCCGGCATATTGAGTGGCGATTTCCCTATATTGTTTTGCAAAAGCTCATCAAAGCGTTCGGGCTATCGGAAAGGCTAAAGACCATGGACTATTGGCCATGCACCGAAGCAGGGAAGCAAGCATCGCTCATGCATCCTAACAACTTGTATGACTGGGAGGAGGATGGAATCTTTTACGAGGAATGCTTTCTGCATCATTTCTTCATTTTCTTGAGGTTTCCATACCCTAATATGCTGCCCTATCTTGACGATTTTCCGGGGTTGCCTGCCTGTGTTCAAGGGCAAATGATCGACATCCATCATAAAGTCTTGCAGAAGATTTTATACCTAAATGGTGGTGCGGGATTGCGCTATTTATCCAAGGAAGTCACGAGTCATAACAAGTTCGTGCGGCTGATGCGGCTTTACCCCGACGCAAAATTTGTCGTCATACTCCGAAACTCTACGGATTTTATGGGTTCGCTGTCCGCTTTGGTTCGAAAATCGACCCATGCCAAAACCGGCATTGATCCGTTATTGATACCCGGATGGGAAGCTGCATTCATTCAGCGAATGAAGAAAGACAGTCTGCTTTTAGTCGATTTATGCAATAACCTTATCGACACCAAAAACCAGATTCAGTTGACTTTTACAGGATTCATAACCGATATTGAAAAAACAGTTAGTTACTTGTATAAAGAATTGGGCATTACACTCACCGAAAGCCATGTTAAATACCTTAAAGAATTACAAGACAAGCAGCAGCATCGGAATAGTTTTTATACCTATGAAATCCATGCTTGTGAAGGTTTTGAGAATTTCGATAAATTTGTTAAAAATGTTGATATTCAGTTTAACAAGGCTATTCTGGTGTAATCCGAGGGTAATCTTACCATGCATAGGATACCTAGGTTTGAGCTAAGCTCGGATATTTCAACAACGCAAAATATATAGCAATCCGTTTGCTATAATAAATTGGGCCTTATCGTGAAAATATCCAAATTTAACCAATGATTCACTTATTAGCATGATGCCACATCACCAAGACGAGACAAAATCCTCTTTTGGCGGGACAGCCTACCGCTTTATCGACCTCACGCCCCAAGGTTCGGCAGACGCTTATGCCGACGACATTGCCAACGGCTTGTCCGCCCCGCAGAAATTCATCCGTTCAAAACATATTTATGATGAAGACGGTTCCAAATTGTTTGAACAGATCACGCAAGATAAAAACTACTACCCGGCTCAGGCGGAAACGGAAATCTTGACTCGGTTTGCACCGGAAATGGTGGCCTGTCTGGCTGAAAACACGGCATTAATCGAATTGGGCAGCGGCAGTGCCAAGAAAACCCGGTTGCTATTGCAAGCTTTGTTGGAACGGCAAGGGCGTTCGCTCTATTGCCCTGTCGACATTTCCGGGGATTACTTGCGGGAAAACGTCAAACGCTTGGGCGAAGACTATCCAGAACTCAATATCCTAGGCATCATCGCCGATTATTACGCCGGGCTGGCTGTGCTGGCAAATGAAATACACCAACCCAAGCTCCTGCTGTGGATGGGGACGGACATCGGGCACTTGGATCGTAAACAAGCGGCGGAACTGCTTCGGGAGAAGATGATTACGGCCTTGATGCCTGGCGACAGGTTATTATTAGGCATTGATTTAAGGAAAGCCGCCGAACCCATCCACCTGGCCTATGGCTGCCCCGGCGACAAGGAGCCTTTACGCTACTCGTTCAACTGCAACGCCCTGCGCCGCATCAACCGGCAGTTGGGCGGCACCTTCGCAACGGAAAACTTCCAACGCCACTGTTTTTACAACGAGGCATTGGGGCGAGTGGAGATTTATTTAAAAAGCCTTTGCGATCAGAGTGTCGCCATCGGCGCACTGGCGCGGACATTCGACTTTAAGGCGGGTGAACTCATTCATATTCACTATGCCTACAAATATGACCAAAACGAGATTGTTCAATTGGGTGAGGCTGCCGGTTTGAGGCTGGAGCGGCAGTGGTTCGACGGGAAGGCTTGGTATAGCCTCAATCTCTTTGTGGTGGTATAACCATTGATGAACCCCGAAATTGATCAGGCGTTTCCCCTCCACGTAGACAACCCCCAAACCATAGAGCCCATCGCAATCGTCCATTGGCTTCGGGAAAAGCAATTATTGGGCTTGCCTTATTATCTTCACGCCTATGAAGGCTGCGCCGAGATTGGTTGGGGGACCAAGGAGCACGTTTCGTTCTTGGATGGGGACACTGCAGAGGCCGGGGACTGGGCATCAACGATCAAACGAATCGGAGACCTCGCGGCCGCAGCCAATAGCAAGGCGTTTGGTTACCTCGGGTTTGACGCTTGGGATAGTTTGCAAGGATTTGCCCCTGATAAAAGTGCCGTTTTTCCGCTAGGGCAGTTTTTTATCCCCAAACATAGGCTTTCTATCCGGGAAGGGCAGATTGACTATTTTGGAAATGATCACACTATAGTGGAATGTGTGCGGCAGACACCGCCTTTCAGCCCTTCCCCTGCACCGGCAGAGTCTTGCCCTGATGTTGAATTTTCGGAACAAGATTTCATCCAAGCGGTGGAAAGGGCAAAACAATCCCTGCCGGGGAAAATCACCAAAGCCGTTTTATCGCGGTATCAGGGCTTTGATTACGATGCCGACTTGCTTGAACTGTTTGCCAGGTATTGCCTTCCGCAAAAAAACATCGATGCCATCCTGATGGACTTCGGCGGTGTTGGCGCGGTCATCGCCACTCCCGAACTCATGCTGAAGACCGACGCAGGCAAGATTACCGCCAGCCCCCTGGCAGGCACCAATAGTTGCGGCTCCAACGTCGAAGCGAACTTAAAGAAAAGGCAAAGTCTACTGAATGATCGCAAGGAGTTGGCCGAACATACGCTGGCCTTGCTGCAAATGCTGGACGAACTCCGGCCTTACTGTGCGCCGGGAACGCTGGTCGTGAGCCGGTTGCTAGATATTGTCCAGCAAAATAACCTGATGCACCTGAGTTCAGAGTTAAGCGGGCAACTCGGCGCGGACAAGCATTGCATTGATGCGATGTTGTCGCTGTTTCCAAGCGCTATGGTCAGCGGCGTACCCAAGGCGGAGTCCATCCGGTTAATCCGCCGCCTCGAAGGCTTTCCGCGCGGTTTGTTTGGCGGCACGATTGGCTGGGTTTCCGGCCATGACTGCCGGTTTGCGCTGACGATTCGCGGAATCTACAAGTACGGGGCGCGCCTGTTTGTCCAGGCGGGTGCCGGAATCTTGGAGGAGTCCGACCCGCTTAGGGAGAATGCCGAAGTCAATCTGAAAATGTGCGCCATGCTGGATGCCTTGTCCGGCAACAGCCATTCTGTTAGGCCGGCTAGGAATGCCTGCCTCTAAACGGATCGCCGTCATTACCGGTGCCGCGCACGGAATAGGCAAGGCGATAGCGCTGATGCTGGCAACCCAGACCCAAGCGCTTATTTTGTTGGATAAAGACGAACAAGGTCTTGCAGAACTGCAATTACAAATTAACGCGCAAAGCGGGAAAACAAATCCCCGTCATGTTGACACCTACGCGCTGGATGTGACCGATGAAGAGCAGGTGCAAAACCGGTTTGCCTTGCTTGAAGCCAGCCACGATCATATCGATATCCTCATTAATGCCGTCGGGGGCAGTTCATCGTCAGGCGATGCCGGGGCTGGCATTGAGGAAATGGACATGCGGCAATGGCAATCCCTGATTGCACTCAATCTGAACTCTGTTTTTTTGTGCTGCCGCGCAGCCGTTCCGCTCATGAAAAAAAATGCTTACGGTAGAATCGTCAACTTTTCATCGATTGCAAGCCAAGGGCGACGGGACAAAGTGTCGATTGCCTACGCCGCGTCCAAAGCCGGGGTGGACGGGCTTACCCGGAAACTGGCCCGGGAATTGGCACCTTTTGGCATTACCTGCAACGCCATCGCCCCTGGCATCACCCTGACCGAACGGATCGGCGAAAAATTTTGGCGGGTCAGGTCTGCCGAACAGCGGCAAGCCGTGCTGGATTCGATACCGCTGGGACGGCTTTCCACCCCGGAAGAACAAGCCCAAGTGGCTGTTTTTTTAGCCTCCGAGTCAGCCAGTTATATGACAGGCCAAATTATCGAGGTGAGTGGTGGGCTTTGAACGCGATAGCCTAAAAGTCTCCGTCATCGGCAGCGGTACGATGGGCGTGGCATTATCCCATACGATTGCAACAGCCGGCCATGCCTGCACCCTCCTGACCCAAGACGACCGCGTGATGGAGTCCGTCAATTCCACGCATTGCCACCCCCTTTTTTTCGGCGGCTTAAGCCTTCACCCGGAGGTGCGGTCTTCGACCCGTTACGATGCACATATTCCAGAGGCTGACCTGATCCTGATGGCTGTACCGTCCCATGCCATGCGCAGAGTGGCGCGAAGCGTCAGCCATTTGACCCATGCAAGGCAATCCGTCTTGTCCGTCACCAAGGGCTTTGAGCCAGCGACCCATAGTCTAATGTCCCAAGTCCTCGCCGAAGAACTGGACACCGAACACATCGGGACGCTTTCAGGGCCAAACATCACCCTCGACCTCGTCAAGAACCTGCCCACGGCACTGGTGATTGCATCGAACTCGCCCCAGATGAGGGAGCATGGGGAACGGGCGTTGGCCACGCCCACCGTCAAGATCAAGTTATCGGATGACATCTTGTCTTACGAATACGCCAGCGCACTGAAAAACATTGTCGCCCTTGAAATTGGCATCGTCACCGGGTTGGGGCTGGGAGACAATTTCAGGGCGTCAGTGCTTGCTGAAGGCATGGCTGAAATCGCCTGCTTGATGGCAAGAATGGGGCTGCAACCCGATGTCTTTTATGGCCTAGCCGGCTTGTCGGACATATTCCTGACCTGCTCCAGCCACTTCGCCCGCAATTACACCATCGGTGTCCGCTTGGGCGAAGGTTCTTGCCTACCGGAACTACTGGACGAACTTGAAACCTCCGGCGAGACCGCAGAGGGTGTCGAGTCCTTGCGGGTTGGCAAGCTGTTGGCTCAACAACACCGTAGCCAATCGCCATTGTTGGATGCCACCCATGCACGGGTTTACGGAGGGTCGAAGCTTGGGGCCGATGCCTTTCTGTCGGCAATGCAAATGGGTTCGGGCAACTGATTGGTCACGGACACCTCCCTTCATTCGCCATGCCGAGGCTATACATGAGCTGAAATGCCTATTTAGCTTCTCCCCGCATATTTTTTCATGCAGCTATTGATATTTACAAGTACCTTTTATTATGGGAGAGAAAAATCAGTATGAAGCTCAATAATTTTGCCCTGAAGTCAAAATTGTGCCTCAAGACCATCAGAACCGCGTTTGATGAATTACAGCTCTTGCTTGTGACAGAACCCCTATGCTCCATCTAATCCCCTTTGTTCTCGGCGGTACAACAATCGTTAGTGCGTTTTGTCTAAGCAAAAGCCCTAAATCACTTCTAAATCAATTGTCTGATGATAATGAAAAGCTTGACAATAACCCTCAGACTCAGGGAAAAAGCCCTCTAAAACAGCGAAGTTTAGATTTTTTATTATCTGTAGAAACCACTTACCAGGGTAAAATCCAAAAATACATTGACCCATTGCTTGGGCAAACTCGCCATCAACATTTGCAAGAGTTTTCGTCCACTGAAAACCGTCAGCTTAGTAAGCAAGAGCGTGTCGCTAATTTGCAACTGGGCATTGGTGGTGGAGCTTTGGCTTCAGCCTTAATCAGCAGATTTGTTTACGCCCCCTTTATGGGAGTAACGATGCTGTTTGGAATGACTGATCTTTTCAGTTTTTACTATACAGGCTATTTAGAATGGAAACGCACCCGCAGACTGGGCTCTATTCACTTAGCCTGTATTTATGATGGTTTTATGTGGCTTGGTGGCTTCGCCATGATTGGTTCCCTTGGTCTGTTCCTCTTTGGTATCGGTTTAAAAATTAAAGCCGTTACCGAAGCCCTCGCACATAAACATTTAAACGAGATTTTCCAATTGCAACCTGACACGGTATGGGTGCGTGTTGACGGTGTAGAGCTAGAAATTCCCTTTGAAACGCTGTCAATTGGCGACACTCTCGTGCTTCACAGCGGACAAGTTGTGCCTGTGGATGGCAAAGTCATCAGAGGCGCAGCGATGGTGGATCGGCACGTTCTCACTGGTGAAGCCCAGCCAGTTGAAACAACGGTAGATGATCAAATATTTGCCTCAACACTCGTCATCTCCGGCAGCATTGACGTGCAGGTTGAGCAAACAGGGACGGAAACCACCGCTGGACGTTTAGGTGCAATTCTCGAAGAAAACTCTAAATACGAAGTATCGACCACGTTAAAAGTTATTGAAGCCAGTGACCGTTACGCTTGGCCAACATTGGCTTTAAGTGTCCTCAGCCTACCCTTTATCGGATCTGCCAGAGCTATTAGCATAATGGGTGCAAACTTCAGCTATTCCATCGCTATCACGGGTTCTGTGGCGATGTTGAACTACCTCAACGCGGCATCTGAAAATGCGGTGTTGATCAAAGATTTCAAAGCACTAGAAAATCTCAACGACATCGACCTGATTATTTTTGACAAAACAGGGACTCTGACGGTAGAGCAGCCCAAAGTTGAGCGCGTGTATCAGTATGACAACTACAGCGAGGCACAGGTGTTGGCTTTCGCAGCCGCCGCTGAAGCGCGGCAAAATCATCCCATTGCCAGTGCCATATTGGCGGCTGCAAAAGCGGCGGAGTTAGCCATTCCCGCGATTGAAGACATCCATTATGCTCTAGGTTTTGGTTTAAAAGTAAAACTGACCGTAGAAAATAAAACACTGCGGGTGGGCAGTGCGCGTTTTCTTGAACAGGAAAACATCGAATTGCCAGCACAGTTTGCGCACTTAAGCCAAGCTTGCTACGCCGAAGGGCATTCTTTAGTCATGGTGGCACTCGATAAACGCTGTATTGGTGGTATCGAATTGCGCCCCAGTATTCGTCCTGAGACCCATCAAATCATCCAGCGATTGAAGCAACAAAACCTGCAACTGTGCATTATTTCTGGCGACCAGACTGCACCGACGCGCAAATTGGCTGAAGAACTGGGCATTGATCGTTATTTCGCCAATGTTCTGCCAGATGGCAAAGCCGAATTGGTTGAACGCTTCCAACAAGAAGGTCACCAAGTCTGCTTTATTGGTGATGGTATCAACGATGCCATCGCCATGCGCAAAGCCAAAGTCTCTATTTCCTTGCGCGGTGCCACCGCCGTCGCCACTGATACCGCGCAAATTATTTTAATGGGCGGTAGTCTCAATAAACTACCAGAACTCTTTGGGCTTGCGCAAAAATTCGAGCGTCGACTGGTGCAGAACTTATACTTTACCTCAGGTGTCAGCATCCTGGCCTTAGCGGGTATTTTTCTCGGCGGCTTTAGTTTTGTGGTAACAGAAAGTCTAGGTTTTGTCTCTATAATAGGCGCACTCGCTATCGCAATGAAGCCTGTTCAACATGCCTTAACTGATGATAAAGAACTCAAAGAACTGGATAAGTAATTGTAACGAACTGCAAGCATAAGTGAGTGCTAATACTCGATGTTCAAGTTTTTAGCCAGGTAGATACTCTGTTCAAAGTCAACGTTATCGAGACGTTTTTTTATGCTATCCGACCGAAATCGGAATGGCATAAAAACGGGTGTTGTCGAATGGCTTGTCATGTTTGAGCATGCCATGGATGGCGTGCAGCAATTTGCGCATGACCGCGCAATAGCCTTGCAAAGGCAGCTT
>Ga0194062_1000035_pt1 | contig 58326 bp, 53 predicted proteins | sample SepL2225m_MetaG_FD_155481 | JGI IMG/M metagenome (GOLD analysis project Ga0194062, IMG submission 155481) | Anoxic zone freshwater microbial communities from boreal shield lake in IISD Experimental Lakes Area, Ontario, Canada - Sep2016-L224-25m | ecosystem: Environmental > Aquatic > Freshwater >... | reverse complement strand
GACACGCGCCGGGTCCGCTCTCGCGCCCCGGCACCTCTTCTACTTCCGGCCTCGCCTAGCCCCCAAGCGGACTAAAGCCGCCAAGGCCCCTTTCCGTTTGGATGTGCGACACTTTGTCACACCCCCTTTCGCTTGTCAATGCGGCACTAATACAAATTTTTGTTGTCAACATGCAACGCACTTGATTTTCATTAGGTTACACGATGTTCTTCGGCTTTAGCACGGGTAAAATTTTACCGGTTTAACCTAAATCTTTGCTGACGTTAATGGCATTTTACGAATTGTTAACGCCAGAGCGGCTTTTGCCTGATAATCTATGCGCACCGATGCTTCAGTCAAATCACATACAAACGAATACCGAACCATGGTTCAACGCAAACCGGACCAATCCATGATTAAAATGACGATCCTGCTTCTCGCCGTTTTATCGGCGGCAACTTCAGTTCAAGCTGCCGAACCCGCCGCCGCCCCCCGCCCCAGCGTCGAGCGCTTGGCACATGCCTGTGCCGGTTGCCACGGAACCCATGGGCACGCCATCGCACCCACTCCTTCCATCCATGGCAAGCCTGAAGAAGACTTCGTCAAAGCCATGCAAGATTTCAAATCCGGGCAGCGCGAGTCTTCGATTATGAATCGTATTGCCCGGGCTTACACGAATGAGGATATCGATGCCATGGCTCAATTCTTTAAGAAATATTAGGAACACGCATGTCAGGCATTACCCGTAGAACTTTCTTAAAATCAGCCGGAACGGTTGGGGCATTGAGCCTGCTTGGCTGCACCGTCGCACCCAGCAAAGGGGCAAAGGCCAAAGTTGTCATCATCGGCGGGGGTTACGGTGGCTCGACCGCAGCGAAATACCTCAAGCTTTTTGATCCTTCCCTTGATGTCACCCTGATCGAGAAGAGAAAAACCTACTACTCTTGCCCTGGCTCTAACGAGGTCATTTCCGGTTGGCATGATTTGGGTTGGCTGGTACGTTCCCGCGAAGGACTGACGACGAGGCTAGGCGTTAATCTGGTTCGGGCCAAAGTGGTGGAAATTGACCCGCAGAAACGCATTGTGACCCTCAAAGATGGCAGCGAAATTCCTTATGACCGGCTTGTGCTGTCCCCCGGCGTGGATATGCGGTTCGATGCCATTGAAGGTTATGACCTGAAAACCAGCAAGCTCATCCCCCACGCCTGGAAAGCCGGCAAGCAAACCACGTTGCTGCTTAACCAGCTTAAGGCAATGCGCAACGGCGGTGTTGTCATCATCACCGCCCCCGCCGGCCCCTACCGCTGTCCTCCCGGCCCCTACGAGCGCGCTTCGCTGATCGCTAATTACTTGAAACGTTCCAAACCAAGGTCAAAGGTCATTATCGTTGATGCGAAGACTCAGTTTTCCAAACAAGCCCTTTTCCTGAAGGGTTGGCAAGACCTCTATCCGGGCATGGTGGAGTGGGTATCGTCGGAAAAAGTCGGCCAGATTGACCACATTAACCCCTCGAAGCTCATCGTCGCCACCGAATTCAACAACTTCCGCGCCAGTGTCCTCAACGTCATCCCACCTCAAAAGGCCGGTTGGTTGGCGCGTAAGACCGAACTGGCCGACCACTCCCGCTGGTGTCCGGTGGATCCCCGCAGTTTTGAATCAACCCTGATTCCAAACATCCATATCATTGGCGATGCCTGCATCGCCACCCCCATGCCGAAATCAGCCTTTTCGGCCAACTCCCAGGCTAAAATATGCGCGGCGGCTATCGTCGACCTGCTAAACGGCCGCCAACCCGGCCCGCCTTCGCTGATCAACCACTGTTACAGTTTCCTCGCCCCCGACTACGCTATTTCAATCAATGGGGTTTACGAGTATTCGGTCGCGGAAAGGCAATTGGTCGCAACCGGCGGCGGAGAAACACCAATGGGTGCGGATCGTGGGCGTGAAGCGGAGTTTGCCAGGAGCTGGCGGGAAAATATTACGGCGGACACTTTTGAAGGCTAGGTGGGGTACCGTCGGGGAACGCTGGCTATGTCGCAATAAAGCTCATCGGGGTTGCAGCCTTCACACTCCATTTGCAAAGTGGAGTGATTGATCCCATAACGCTCATACATGACGACCCTGATGAGGCGCTGAATCTGGGTGGCTTGGCTGATAGGGAGGTCTTGGGTGACGACATGGGCGGAAAGCATTCTGAGGCTGCGGGAGATGCTCCAAACATGCAGATCATGTACGCCGAGAACACCTTCGACTGTTAAAATGTCCCGCACCATCTGACTCATGTCAATATCCTTTGGCGTCGATTCCAGCAAGATGGTCACGGTTTCGCGAAGTATGGCCCATGAATTCCATAAAATCAGCAATGCTATCAGCACGCTGACCGCAGGGTCCAGCCAGAGTTTGCCGGTCAGCCAGATGCCCACACCTACGGCGATCGCGCCGAAGCTGGAAAACACATCGCCGAGCAGATGTATGAAGGCGCTACGCAAATTGAGGTCGTGCTCGCTGCCTCGACTGACCAGCCAGGCAGTCAGCAGGTTGACGAATAAAGCCGCCGCCCCCACTGACATGAGCACGTCCGATGCGACTTTTGGCGGAGCGGCAAACCGCCCCCACGCCTCGTGGAAAATGCCGAAGGCAATCAGCGCCAAGATTGTTGAATTGAACAGGGCCACCAAAATGCCCTCCCGGTGGTAGCCAAATGTCTTGCCGGCGTCGGCGGGACGGCTGGCCAGCCTGTGCGCATACCAACTCAAACCCAAGGCAAGCACATCGGTCAGGTTATGAGCGGCATCTGTGAGTAGGGCGAGACTGTTGGCGTACCATCCAGCCGCAGCCTCAAAACCCACAAACCCCAAAGTAAACAAGCCTGCCAGCGCAAGCCGAAACCCGGTGCTAGTGTGATGATCATGGTGGTGGTCTTGATGGGAATGGGCCATGTTATTTCACATTGAATTTGCAGATCAAAGCCCTAGGCTAACCTACCTTGGCATCTGTCTTACAAGTAATTTTTGAAGATACCTGCGCAAATTTAAAATAATGCCCGAAGCGGAAGATTTTAAAGGTGGGATGGATGCCGCTATTGCAACGCCATCCACCCACCGAAAATTTGCCGCTTACCGCATAGGTGGTGCAGCAGGTGCTGTAACCGGGGGTGCGGTGAGTCTAGGGGCAGGGGCCGGTACGGCGACTGGCGCGGGTGCTTTCATGGCCGGTACGGCGACTGGTGCAGGCGCTTTCAGGGCCGGTGCGGCGACTGGTGCGGGAGCGGAAGCGGACCCACCCACCGTCAATTCGGGACGCAATTTCTCAACGCTCTTCATTCCGAATCCCTTGACGTTATCCAGTTCATCCACAGTTTTGAAGGGGCCATTTTTCTCGCGATGATCGATGATCGCTTTGGCCTTTGCAGGGCCTACCCCTTTCAGGGTCTCAAGCTCCGCCGCAGTTGCGGAATTGAGATCAACCACCGCCGAGGCGAAGCCGGCGAAAGTCATCAGCAATAGTGCAAAACATGCAATTAGTATTTTCTTCATTGACAATCTCCAAAGTAACCTTAAGTTGACAAAAGTGACACACAACATTCACGCCCGTAGCCAGGGCATGATTTATAGGCGTTTTGACCTTAGGGCTGAAAGATTGAAATTTCCAAAATCCAGCCCTTGCGGGCAAAGCGACAATATCGTTGAAGGATGGCTATTTTTCCTTCGATATTATTTTATACCATCGGTAGAGTTGAAAAAGCCTATTCTTTACCAATCTGGAAGATTTCGGTTTCCTTATCCTCGATTATTTTTCCGGTTGCGGCATCGACTTCCAACTTCACCTCACTGCCATTCTTGATCTTGATGTCGAACTCATAGGAAGCATCGCCGTTGTCTTCAATCTCGTATTCGGTTTCGACAATTTCACCGGGGTAAGCGCCGAGGGCAATTTTCTTGGCTTGTTCCAGACTGATCTTGGCTTTCGCCTTGAACAAGGGGTCGTCGGGACTTCCCACTTCCTGCTCCACCTCGGTGATTTTGCCGCTGGCGGCATCGCACTCCAAATCCCATTCCTTGCCATCCGGGCTAACGATGTCAAATTCGTAAATTGGAACACCCCGCTCGTCCTTCTTTTCAAGTTTGACGACCGTGCCGGGTTTAACGTCCAGCGCGGCCTTCATGCAGGACTCCACGTCGGCGCTAGCAGTAGTAGGTATCGACAAAACCGGTATTGCAAGGCAGATTAAAGAGAGATTTAACAATATTTTTCGATTCAATTTTTTCATGTTGACTCACCAATTTGCTCAGGTAAACGAAACGCCAACGCCGACCATTGGGTAAGGCTTGGCACACGGAAAGGAATTTTTCCTATTCCCGAATGAGGGTTCTACATGAAACAATCGCATTTTTCAACATCCTTGATGATCTTTTTATGAAATTTAGCACCACTGCTGTTCTACTGGCAAGCTTGGCCAATCTCGCCCAAGCCGCCGACCCACCCGTCGAAAAAGCCAAACAACCCGTTGACGCTTTTGAACTTCCCGAAGTCGAAGTCGTGGGCGTAACACCCATAAGCGCGGTTGGACTGCCACTTAAAAAAATGTCTGGCAACGTCCAGTCGGTCGAGGACGAAGACATCAAACGCCATGAATCTTTGAATATCACCGATTTCATGCGCAGAAACTTGGAAAGCGTGACCGCCAACGACGATCAGAACAACCCATTTCAACCTAATATCAGTTATCGCGGCTATTTTGCATCGCCTTTGTTAGGCACACCGATTGGTTTGTCGGTTTATCAAGATGGTGTGCGCGTCAATGAACCGTTCGGCGATACCGTGAACTGGGATTTGATACCTCAATTTGCCATCGCCAACATGGATTTGATTCCGGGTTCCAATCCCTTGTACGGACTCAACACCTTGGGCGGTGCGATTTCCGTCCGAACAAAAAGCGGCTTTAGCCATCCAGGTTTCCGCGCCCAAGCCTATGGCGGGTCATTCGGGCGGAAAAATTATCAGGCTGAATATGGTGGGCATAAGGGCGAGTTTGACTGGTTTTTTGCCGGCAATGTCATTGAGGACAACGGTTGGCGACCGTTCTCGCCTAGCGCCGTATATCAAGCCTTCGGCAAAGTCGGTTGGGAAAACGACACGACAGATTTGGATTTGAGTTTTAACTATGCCCAAAACTCCTTGAACGGCGTGGGTCCGACACCAGACAGCTTTTATAGTGAAAACCACGATTCCATTTACACAGCGAGGGACAGCACCCAAAACACATTGTATTTCTTCAACCTGAAAGGCAGTCATAAGTTCACCAACACCTTGACCTTGGCCGGCAACTCCTACTACCGTGGCAACACGGTTAACAGCCTGAACAGCAATACCAGCGAAGATTGCGAATCTTTAGAAGAGTGTCATGAACTAGATGACAATCCCGCTGCCAATGTCACCGGGCGGACTGTTCAGGACGGCTCCGGTGTCAACCTGCAATTGACATCGACCCACCCAATTTTAGACTTCGAAAATCAATTCACCGTAGGGGGGGGTTATAACGGTGGAAACACCCATTTCAGCCAGTTTGCCCAAGAAGGCATATTCGATTACCAAAGGCTGGTCATTGGGGTGGAACCCTTCCTGCTCCGCACGGATGTCAACGCGGAAAATAGCTATTACAACGCCTTTTTAACAGACACGTTTTCTGTTTTGCCTTGGATGCAAATCAATAGTTCGGCCAGTTGGAACCGTGCCGATATTAAATTGATTGACAAAATTGGCACTGATCTCAACGGTGACCATAATTTTGAGCGCTGGAACCCCTCCGCCGGTTTCACGATACAGCCCATGCAAGCCTTTGAAATCAAAGGGCCGTTGGAAGAACTGACCTTTTATGGCAATTTTAACGAAGGATTCCGCGCACCGACACCGGTCGAACTGAGTTGCGCCGACCCCAATGCGCCTTGTTCTCTGCCAAATAGCTTTGTGGCTGATCCACCGCTCAAGCCAGTGGTCGCCCAAACCTTTGAAACCGGGTTACGCGGAAAATTTAGTGAAGCCTTGCGCTGGAATTTTGCGATGTACCATTCCCAATTGAGCAACGACATCCTGTTCATCAACAGCCAAGGCTCCAATCAAACTGGCTACTTTCAGAACGTGGGCACTACCCGGCGTCAAGGCGGGGAATTGGGGCTGGGCGGGCGATGGGATGCTCTCAACTGGTTTTTTAACTATAGCTTTGTCGATGCAACCTACCAGTCTGATGTGGTGCTCAACAATGCGTTGGGTCCGGTCAATGTTCAAGCGGGCGATTACATCCCCGGCATTCCGCAACAGTCGGTCAAGCTTGGCGCAGAATATGAAGTCCTCAAGGGCTGGTTCTTTGGCGGGGACATGCAATACGCATCCAGCCAATGGTCACGCGGCGATGACAGCAACCGGTATCCGAAGGTCAGGGAATATGCCATCGTGAACTTGAATACCCGCTACCAAGTGACCAAGAATGTTGAGATTTTCGCCATGGGGCGCAACATATTTGACACCGCATTTCAAACCTTTGGAGTGATGAACCGTAACTTCTTTACGGGGCAAGGCGAGCGTTTCGTCGGTCCAGGCACACCGGCCTCTGGCTGGGCAGGGGTCAGGATTAGCTTCGACTGACACAGTAAACCCATCCCAAACGGATTAAAACAGTGCATAATGGCACGGTCAAACCAACTTAATATTTAAGCAATGAACCACCGTTTTCTTTTTTCTTTGGGCTTGGTCTTGTCCATCGCCCTGCCCGTAAGCGCCGACAGCACGTTGGAATATGGTGTCACCGAAGCGCAATCGAAGCCCGGCAAAATCCAGCCTGTATTCATTAAAGACGGGAAGATTTTGATCAAGGATGTGGGCGGGGACGGGAAATTGGACTTCATCTATTCCGCCAACCCCGAAATTCTGTTCATTGTTGACCATGGCAAGCGCAGCGTCATGACCTTGGATGAGGGCCAGGTCAATAAGATTGCCAGGCAAACGCAAGCAGTCCAGCCATTATTGCAAGGTTTCGGCGAGCAATTGGGCAAACTTGATCCAAAACAGCGGGCAAAATGGGAGGCGATGCTGGGGGGGAAGATTCCCCTTGACACTATCGCCGAAGCGGCGAAGCCCTCGCAGGCCGGGAAAATCGTCAAATCGGGTCAAACTCGCAAAGTGGCGGGCGTCGACTGCCAGCCTATGAGCGTTTACCAAGGCAAAACAAAAACGGCCGAGTTCTGCATGGCCGACCCCGCCAAACTGAATCTGTCACCCCTGGATTACGCCACTCTCCGTTCCTTGCTCAACTTCCTGGAACGGGTCACCAGCAAAACCCAAGGACTGGCCAGGCAGTTCGGCATAAACCTGCCTAATCTCGAATTGCGCGACGTTTTTGGAGTGCCGATTGAAATACACGACTTATCCAGCCAAACCCCTGGCAGCCTCAGCATGAAGCGGGTAGTGGCATCGGCGGATTCTGTGGAGGTGATGAAAATTCCCGACGGCTACGTGTTCGGGCCGTTCAAACTTTGGTAGTAGGCGTTTTGTTTTCGCTTGGCGGTCAAAGCTGCCGACTTTTGCCGCACGTCAGTTTATGCGGGGGGGACATCTAGCCAACGGGGAATGCCGGGGCGTGGCTTTGGCGGAAATATAGAACCGCCTAAACCACACCCACGGGCAAAGACTTTTATCTAGTCTTGGACTTTGCGTTGATATCCTTCATGCTCTCGACCGCAGGGGCCAGAGTCTCAATGGCCTTCTTGTTGTCTTTTTCCTCGTCCAGGATTCTCAGGGTTTCTTTTACCGCCTGGTTGACTTTCTGCAATTGAATGCTGGCAGCGGCACCTGTGATTTCCTTGGATTCCTGACGGAATTTCTTCAGCTCGACTCTGGCTTCGTCCGCCCGGCCACCCTGCAATTCTTCAAGGCCTTTTTTGATGGAGTCAGTTGATTGCTCGATGTACTTAGCTACACCTTCGGAATTTTCTGCCGCGTAGGTAGTTGAAACGGTTCCGACGGCCAACAGACCAGTCACCAAGGCAGCGCAAATAGTTTTGCTCATATTCTTCATATTTCAGAGTTCTCCTCACATGTTGTTGTAATTTCCACGCTAAGCATGGATTCAGTCTTGCTATGTACGATGGCTATCGTACTTCACCTGCCGCAGTTCCGTTAGGAACATTTTGGCACGGCATGATGCGGTCCCACTGGTCTTACAAAGCACCCGGCGAAAACCGCGCCATTTCTGTTCCCCGTCTGGCGAGGCGAGATTCGACAAGTGGGTAACCCCCATCACTTCCTCAGCGCCCCAGATCAAACTGGAACCAAATGCATTATAACCTTAGAGGCCGTCCAGCCAATACGCTCCAAATTAAGGGGGGCGATGAGCCACAACAACCGTCAAGGCGAGCTAATGCTGCTTAATATACCAGTGCGTTGTCATTCATTCAAAACAATGATTTTACCCTTTTACCACATAATCCAAAAAAAAATCTCATGTGATTGTTTTTAAACGTAAATAAATTCTGAGGCCAATGAGCTTGGAAGTCTCACAGAACACCTAGAATTGGCAGTATACCCCTTGACTTATGGTTTAAGGTGAAAAATCATGGTTTTTTCACTTCGCTTGAGATCGAAAAACAGCTTACTGTCGGCTAGACTAAAGGTTCTGACCAACTCTAAGGCGCTTTGAAAATCGTTGGTCAACGAGCCACGGGGGCAGGCCGATGTGCTGGACTTAATCACCGCCAAGGCAATGTGTTCGCCATGCACTTCGTAAATTCCAGACCCGTGCCTGCAATCGGCTTGAAAATCGAACCATCCGTCGGGTTTGAATTCCAGCTTGTAAGCGGAGGGATCATCCATGCCAACGAAACCCTCGGCGTTCAACTCTCCCTCCCATTCCCATTTTGTGCCGGACAAGGGAAGATCATGGCGCAAAACTGAAGAGCCGTGATAGTCGAGGCTGAAATCTTCGCCGGACTGTCCGGGTGTGGGAGAATGACGGTGGGGTTTCGTCACCTTTAATGCCATCGGCTTGTCGGCGTTTTGCGGCCTGGAGTAGGAGCAGCCCAAAGAAACCACGGCTACGACTGTCAGAAAAACCGCGCAGGCGCCTTTCAACATTGGAGGCTGATGTGATTTTTTTTTATGCACTCGAATCATCGCTGTTAGTGGCGGTTGCAAGTTTCCATTCCTCAAACCGACCCCTGCAAGCCGACGCAGAGTCCAATCCACCACCCGGTATTTGCCCAGGAAGGCACACTCATTGCATTGCCAGACTGCGGATACCCACGCTTTCGCGAATCATTTTCATGCTGTGGACACTGTAGGCCCTAGCCTTCTCCGCCCCTTCAAGCAAAATGCGTTCAATGTTGTCGGATGCCTGCATCAAGGCAAGGTAACTCTCCCGAGCCTCTCGCAAATGGTCATTCAGATACTCGAACAAAAATTGCTTCATTTCCCCCCAACCGATGCCCTCCTCGTAACGCTTGCGCATGGCGGCGACTTCATCCTTGGGGGCAAACGCTTTGTAGATGCCAAACAGGGTACAGGTATCCGGGTCTTTTGGCTCCCCAGGTTCCAAAGAGTTGGTCTTGATCTTCATGATCAGCTTGCGGAACTGCTTTTCCGGCAGGAACAGCGGGATGGTGTTGTCATAGCTTTTGCTCATCTTGCGACCGTCCAGCCCGCACAAAATCGCAGTATCCTCGTTTACCACCGCTTCGGGAATATTGAAATGCACACCGTAAATGTGGTTAAAACGCCCGCCTATGTCCCGGGCCATTTCAATATGCTGGATTTGATCCCTGCCTACCGGCACCTTATGGGCGTTGAACAGCAAGATGTCCGCCGCCATCAGGATGGGATAGTTGAACAGACCCATGTTAACACCCTTGTCCGCGTCGATCTCGCCGGATTCATCGTTGGCCTGCACTGCCGCCTTGTACGCATGGGCGCGGTTCATCAAACCCTTGGCAGTCACGCAACTGAGCATCCACGACAGTTCGGCGATTTCGGGAATGTCCGACTGCCGGTAGAACACCGCATTATCCGTGTCCAAACCTAATGCCAGCCAGGTGGCGGCTATTTCCAGCGTTGACCGCGCCACCCGTTCCGGCTCTATGCATTTTATCAATGCATGGTAATCGGCCAAAAAATAAAACGGCAAAACGTTATGATCATGGCTGGCCTCGATGGCCGGGCGGATAGCGCCGACGTAATTGCCCAAATGCGGGGTTCCCGTGGTGGTGATGCCGGTCAGAACTATGGTTTTACTCATCAATCGAAACTCTAAAAGTATGTAATGGCACGTCAAGTAAGGACTTGACGAAAAAAGGACAGAATATGACACAAACTAACCCGCACCGCCAAGTCCATGTCCACAGCGTGACCCCTCAACGCCTTTGCATTCCAGACCACCCGCTTGGCCTAGGCGGCGTAGGGCGGCATCCAGGCCTCGTTGGCGAGCTGAAACCCGCCCTACGAGGCCCATCAGAAAAAATTATAAAGGTGGTGAGAGTGTGTCCCCCTATTTTCACACAAGAATCGCCTATTCCGTACTGCGGTTTAGGCTGATAGATGAAAGCATCCGTTTGGAAACAGATCCAGCCAGCGGGAACGAAATGGAGAATTTCGGCTCTAATCGACAATCCGAAAAGCTCGAATAGTGGAGTTCGGAGGAAGCCAAAACCCAGAAAAAGAATTACCAAATAACAGAATTGAGCTTGACATTAACGGTCTCGCCCAAAATACTGCACAGGCAAGTCCACTTAAAGACGGACAAACCACCAACCAAAACTGAAGAGGTTAACGTTTATGAAGAAATCAGCCATCGCCCTAGCCATTGGCTTGTTGTTGACCGGATCGTTTGCTTTTGCCGAGCCTGTGCACAATCCACAGGCCGTCGAACACACCCAGCAAGCCATCACCCACGGCGAAGCCGGTCATGCGCCAATCTTGCTTGAACATGCCCAGACCGCCCTGACCCATGCCCTGGCGTCGCAGAAAGCCGAACCCAGTGTCCACACCGAGGAAGCCATCTCCCACTTGAACGCTGCGATTGAATCGGGCAAAAACAATAATGCCGCTGAGGGTACGGTTCATGCCAAAAAGGCTTTAGAACACCTGCAATTGGCTGGAAAGCCTGCCGAACCGGCAAAAGCACTTGGCCATGTTGACCAAGCCGAAGAACACATCAAACAAGCCATCACCCATGGTGAAGCGGGTCATGCAGGCATATTGCTCGAACATGCCCAAACTGCCCTGACCCATGCTCAGGCAGCCGAAAATGAATCGCCGAATGTCCATGTGCAGGAAGGCATCAACCATATCAATGCGGCGATAGAAGCGGGAAAAAACAACAATGCCGAATCCGGCGTAGTCCATGCCAAGAAAGCGCTTGAACACTTGGAAATGACCAAGTCAAAAAAATAAGCCAATACGCTTAGCTTCAAAAAACGGGCGGTCCGTCAAGACCGTCCGTTTTATTTTGTGATGTCACCCAGAAATATTAGGGGACACCTGAAGGCCACCCTACAAGTAGACATCGCGCAATATCTATTATTCATCGGCCTTTGTGTACGCCAAGATCATGACTCAATCAATTGATTCCTTGCTGGAACGGGCCGAATCCATCATGCTGCGCTTGGAAAGCCTCCTTTCCCAGGCATCCAAGGAACCGGATTGGAGCAGCGCAACCGCCTTTCGCTGGCGAGGTCTGGACCGACCGGAGCGATTACGCCCGATCAGCCATCCCAAGACGTTGAAACTAGCCGACATCCGCTGCATCGACCGGCAGAAAACACTCATCAGTCGCAACACCCGCCAGTTTCTGCAAGGGCTGCCTGCCAACAATGTCTTGCTTTGGGGTTCGCGTGGCACCGGCAAGTCCTCGCTGATCAAAGCCTTGCTTAATGAATATGCCGATGAGGGTTTGCGCCTGATCGAAGTGGACCGCCAGCACTTGGCCGAACTGCCGGATATTTTGGAATTGCTGGAAAGCCGCCCCGAAAAGTTCATACTTTACTGCGACGACCTCTCCTTCGAGGCCGACGATGCTAGTTACAAACGCCTGAAAGCCGCGATGGAAGGTTCCCTGAGCGGTTTGTCAAATAATGTATTAGTCTATGCTACATCCAACCGTCGCCATCTATTGCCGGAATACCAAGGCGAAAACCAAGAGGCGAGGTATTACGCGGGCGAATATTTGCGATGCGAAATCCATCACGGCGACACCGTGGAAGAGAAAATATCCCTATCAGAACGCTTTGGATTATGGCTTTCATTCCATCCATTCACCCAAGACGAATACTTGGAGATAGTCTGTTATTGGCTGGAGAAATTGGGAGTTTTGCCTTTAGATTTGGAGCCAGTACGGTTGTTGGCTTTACGCTTTGCGTTGGAACGGGGTTCGCGTAGCGGGCGCGTGGCTTGGCAGTTTGCGAGGGATTGGGCTGGGAGGTTGGGCCTGGAAAACATCATGGAGCAATAGGCCCGCGTAGAAAGCCCGGAATAGGCGGCATTCCGCCGCATGGCTGGCTTCATCTCTACGGCGCAATACGCGGGTACGCTATTGCACCTATGCCGGCCCGCATAGGATGTGCCGGATCAGGATGCGCATCAATTGGGTAACGCGAATGATGCGCTTTGCACTATGATCCATGCCGTTACTACTAAAGCCAGTCTAACGGCTTTCCACCGCTTTCCCACACTGATTCAACACATGGGTGTAAACCGTCGTCGTCTTCACGCACTTATGGGCCCAATAGATCCCATACCGTTCGGGATGTCATAACCCGGCTGCAACAAAATGCGTGGCGAAGCTGTGGCGCAAGGTATTGCGCTACCGTCCACAGCCTGACTCCCTTCCCCGAGGTTGCGTCGCAGTCTTTGACAATGTCCTTGGGGGTTCCCGCAAGCATAAGAACCTCCTCCAGATCCATCGCGACGTTTTCCCCGTTGACTTGTTGGCGGATTTTCAAGCCAATGCATTCGCAGTCCTGCATCCGGATCGCCGCCCCCCTCCCAATAGCTTGCCCAGCCGCCTGTAATAAGCTTGAGCAAGGTGTTTAGATATTGAACACAGGGATCAAAAGTCCTGGAGGTTCAGCCGATCTGTTTCTCACGGATTTCGTCAAGCGTCTTGCAATCGATGCACTGGGTCGCTGTTGGGCGGGCTTCAAGCCGTCGCAAACCGATTTCCACACCACACGTTTCGCAGTAGCCATAATCGCCACGCTCCAAGTTTTCCATGGACTCCTCGATTTTCTTGATCAACTTTCGCTCGCGGTCGCGAGTGCGCAATTCGAGGCTGAACTCCGATTCCTGTGTTGCGCGATCATTGGGGTCGGGGAAGTTGGCCGCTTCATCTTGCATGTGATGAACCGTCCTGTCCACTTCACGCATGAGTTCGTTTTTCCAGCTCTGTAAGATGAGGCGGAAATGTTCAACTTGAGCCTCGTTCATGTATTCTTCGCCTTCTTTGGGCATGTAAGGGGTTAAAACGAAATGGGTAATTTGAGTTTCGCTTGCTTTTGCGTTGGACATCCACTAACTCCTAACTGGCGTTTCGGTAAAAAAGTGCCTATTCATAGCAGAAAACGACCTTCGCCGCAATAGTGCGCAAAAATTTGATCAAAAGGAACCCTGCTGCTAGCTGTGAAATTATGGTTGTTTGCCCACTCGATATGTTGTTAATTCAAGATCGACTTCAGCAATTTGAACGAAAGTAAGTTTCTAAATGATTGATTTATCGAATACGAATGGTAAAATTCAGTGCCAAAGACAATTATCTAAGAGAATTTTCGGCTATCTCTGAACAAAAAATCAGCCGTTTACAGACCCAAGGGGAACACACATGGAAGCCAGAGTTTCGGCCAAGTCAGTTATGGCTATGGGAAAATTTTTGTTTTCTGGTGGATGCCGCAGTAATGCGCGGCTAAAGCTATGGTAAACTACTTTGGTCAATACTGATGTTTACGCCTCACCACGATTTGAACCAGTAAACCCTAGGCGTTTCCCCGTGAGACAATATCCGCCTTACGTTGCGGATAAAAGAGAGCATGGATTGCATTATTTGTCAAGAGCCATGTTTCAAACTAATTTCATTTTTCAAAACATCGGAGTTTATGTGTGAAGCTAGCTAAATTTTTGCTTGTGTGTGCGCTCATGGCCTGCGCAATGACATTGATAGGATGCACATCGATGCCTGATGCGCCAAACGTTGAGCCCATGTCAGAATTTACCTATATCATTGGCCCTGGCGACAGTCTTGAGATGTTTGTCTGGGGAAATCCAGAAATCTCCCGTTCCGTTACGGTCAGGCCAGACGGTAAAATCTCTTTTCCTTTGGTCGAGGAAATGCCGGCTTCGGGAAAAACGTCTTATCAGTTGGCCCGCGAAATCGAAAAAGAATTGGCAAAATACATACGCGACCCATTGGTAACCATTATCCTCGCTGGGGGAATAGGTCCATATAGCGAGCAAATACGAGTTATCGGTCAAGCAGCGAAACCTCAAGCGGTGACTTATAAAGAAAACATGTCGTTACTGGATTTAATCATTCAAGTGGGAGGGTTAGGTCAATATGCTTCAGGAAATCGCTCTATAATTATTCGCAAGGTCAATGGTATACAGCAGGAGTTTAGGGTAAGGATTGAGGATTTAATTGAAGGGGGTGATATTGCAGCTAACGTCAACGTATTACCGGGTGATATATTGATCATTCCGGAATCCTATTTTTAAAGGATAAATTATGCATGGAGTCTTTGCTGAGATTCTTCATTATTTTCAGAATGCTGCACGATATAAATGGTGGTCAGTTTTTTTGATATGGATAATTTGCATGGGTGGGTGGATTATCGTTTCACAAATGCCTGATGTTTTTACGGCGACGACGCGAGTTCATGTCGATACTCGTTCCATCTTGCGCCCGTTATTGCAGGGAATGACTATTCAGCCGGATGTCTCAGCTCAAATTCGTTTGATGACTAGGTTGATTTTTAGTAGACCAAATATTGAAAAGATTGCCAGAATGACCGATCTGGACATTGAAGCCAAGGATGAAAAGTCAATGGAAAATCTAGTACTAAGAATGCAAAGTTCGCTTGGGATTTCGGGTGGAGACAACAATCTTTTTGCCCTTGCCTATACTGATCCCGATCCCAAGGTGGCAAAGAAAGTCGTGCAAGCGGTATTGACGTTATTCGTAGAGCAGAGCTTGGGTGAATCACGGGAAGATTCTGATGCGGCTCAAAAGTTCTTGGAGCAACAGATCAAAGAACATGAATTGCGTCTTGCCACATCTGAGCAGGAGCGAGAAGATTTTAGGCGAGCCAATTATGCGTTGATGACTGCTGACAATGATTTATATGGTCAGTTGAATAGGTTGGTCGCGCAAAAAGAAGAGGCTAAGTTACTAGTACAAGAAGCCATGCAAAGAAGAGATGAAATTCAGCGTCAACTCCAGAATGAAGAGCCAATGGTGATGAATTCAGAAGCAGAAGCATTGGCGGGAAACCCAATAGATGCGCGGATTCAGAATCTTAATGCCAAATTGGATGAATTGTTGCTTCGCTATACAGACAAACATCCCGCCGTATATGCCTTGAAAAAAAGCATTTCAGATCTGTTGAAGCAAAAAAAGAAAGAAATCGAGGCTGAAGGAAATCCTGACAAAGCCTACACAGGCGGAAAGGGCATGGAGGCAAATCCGATTTACCAACAGTTAAAGATAGCCCTAGGGGAGGCGGATGCGAATATTGCGTCGCTTGCAGCTCGTGAGAAAGCATATGATAATAAAATTGAATTACTTAAACAGCAGATGGATGATCGTCTTAAAGTTGAAACTCATTTGCAGGGCTTAAATAGAGATTATGAAACTGTTAGAGTAAACTATAATGAATTGTTGAAAAAGAGGGAAACTGCTAGGATGTCAGGAACAGTGGAGCAAACCACAGACGCAGTCAAGTTTAGGATTATTGATCCTCCGCAGGTTCCGTCGAAACCATCAGCACCTAACCGTATCCTACTATCCTCTGGTATTCTTTTGGGTGCTATTGTTTTAGGACTAGGTGTAGCTATACTTATGTCATTTATTCGTCCGAGTTTCGGAACAATTAATGGGTTAAGAGAAGTAACAGGAATAGCAGTATTGGGTAGTATATCTATGAATTGGATACCGGAATTTAGAAGAAAGAAAAGAAATGATATGATTAAGATATTCATGTCATTTGTGATTCTAATAATTATGTATATAGGCATAATATTGTTGGAGATAAAAGGCATCAACCTCCGGCATATCACTTTTTGATTTGAGTGTTGATTGTAATGAGCATAATTGAAAAAGCCTTAGAAAAGGCAAAGGAAAATAAAACAAACGAACGCGACAATCTGGAAAATATTGATGTACAACATGAAAAGTACTTAGATGCTGTCCCACTTGTTCAAGAAACTGTAGACATTTTTCAGCAGAAAACTGTTATCAGGGATATGGGGAATGTTGAATCAAAGGGTTTTGAAAAACAGCAGGGGCATGTGGAAAGGCAACCAGAAAGGACACGTAATTTTCTCTCCATAAATTGGACTTCGATGCAGGAAAGGGGAATGCTAACTCCAGAAATGGCACGTAGTCAAATGGCTGAAGAATATCGCATAATCAAACGTCCACTGTTGATGAATGCCTTCCCGGACGGGGACAATGGAATAGAGCATGCAAATTTGATTCTGGTAACTAGTAGTGTTCCTGGCGAGGGAAAGACTTTCACGGCGGCCAATTTAGCTCTGAGTATTGCTATGGAACGTGAAAAATGGGTGTTGCTCGTTGATGCCGATGTGGCAAAACCATCGGTATCCAAGCTTCTCGGCATAAAGCCACAAGCGGGATTGATTGACATGTTGATAGGATCAGGTCTTAGACTGTCTGATATGTTGATTAAAACTGATATACCGAATCTCTCAATTTTACCAGCAGGAGCTTTGCATCAGCACTCCACAGAACTGCTAGCCAGTGACGCTATGAAAAGATTAGCTAAAGAGCTGTCTGAACGATATCCGGACAGGATAGTCATATTTGACTCTCCACCACTTCTAGCGGCAACACAGGCTCCGGTTCTAGCTAACCTTATGGGGCAGGTCGTTTTGGTCGTGGAAGCGGAGGTAACCCCACAATATATAGTTCAAGAATCTATCGCAAAGCTGGAATCATGTAAAGTATTAGGCTGTGTTTTAAACAAGGTTAAAAAAGGTTTTGGTTTTACTTATTATGGCCTTGGCTACGGTTATGGTTATGGATATTATGGACAAGCGAAAAAAACTGAATAATTCGTTAATTTATTTTAATTCAGTGGGAAGATGCTTAGTTTTAGTGTTTATTATGGGTTATTTACCTGTGGCAATGGGCAAGGTCTTTGACGCAACACTAGCTCCCTATTTTACGGCTAGTCAAATATACTCTGATAATCTTAGTTATGGTGGTCAATCAGTAGGTTTACAACAAAATAAACCGCAAGGTGGTTTCGTAACCGAACTTACGCCAGCAATAAATATAGTACGGAAAGGACCCCATTCAAATTTCAATTTGAATTATAGGTTGCAATTTTTAAATTATGAAGGAATAGATATTAGCCCACAAGTGTTTAATCAACTACAGATGACTTCAAAAACTGAAATAGTTAAAAACTCGTTTTTTATTGATTCATCTAGCACCATAAGTCAAGCTAATTTGAGTTCTTTGGGTAGATTCAGTCCTGATAATATTGGACAATCATCTAGTGTAGGTTATACAACCTATAGAACGCTACGCATAAGTCCGTATTGGCAAGTCCATTATAATGGATATGTTGATGGCGAGGTTCGTGTTGCTTATTATAACTTTGGGAGCAGCAATTCAAACAACTCTGTTACCAGTGGACAAGCCGCTATTGGTACTCTTGATTCAAATAGCTACCAACAATCCGTTAATTTACGAAACGGCAAAAGGCTATCTACTTTTGGATGGCGGCTCAGTCTAAACAACCAAGAGCAACATAACCAAGGTGCCACTTCTCAACTTTTTGATAATTCAACCATTCGGTTTCGTGCTTTCAATGGAGAGGTTAGCTATCGCCTCGGAGTTTATGATCTTAATGCGTTTGTACAATCTGGTTACTATGACAATTCCTATCCTAGTAATATAAGCACACACAATGGAGCCTATGTGACACCTGGTTTGTCTTGGACTCCAAGCCCTAAGTTTCAATTGGCGGTTGGATATGGCTATAATGCGTATTTTACCAACTTAACTTGGCGACCAAGTCAGCGTACATCCTTTCAATTTAGCTACAGAAATAGTCAGGTGGGGGGGAGCAATACTGGAGGGGCTTATGGGTTCGGTGGGGCATTGACTGGGGCCGGGGTGAGTACAGGTTTTGATCAAAGTACAAGCTCAGCCAGCGGTGGCAATTTGGGGTCAACCATAGGAGGTACCACGTTTAATAGCATTTTTCAACATCGAACCCGGACAACGTCGTGGACCGCAAACTATTTAACGACTACTGGGACAATACAACAATATTTGACGAATCAATCTACATTTACTACACCTACAGACTTAAATGGAAATCCAATTGGTGATGCAACAGCAAACGCTAGAAATAATTCATTAAACAATTTGAATAATGACGTGATTGTTAGCAAAAGGGCTCAAGCATCCTTATCATGGTTCTTATCGAAATCAAATTTATCATTAAGTGCATATAAAAATAATATATCTTACGTCTCAAACACAAGCCGCCCACAGGACATTTACGGAGTAGTAGCGAGTTGGAATTGGCGTTTTTCTCAACGAATGAATGCGTCCGTTCAGGGTACATGGCAAAATAGTCAATATAGTAATGATGCGGGTTTTATCGGTAATAATGGTAAAACAGTTTTCATGACTGCCAATATAACTATTAGTAGGCAACTATCATCGTTTGTAACTACTTACATTCAATATACTTACTATCATTCTAATTATGATAATATGACTAATACAAACCTAAATACTAATGTGGGAATGTATGATTCAAATCGTGTTACCGCTAGTGTAAACATCAGGTTTTAGGTGTCTGTTATGTACTCATCTTTTTATAATTTGACAAAAAAACCTTTTCAGATGAATCCTGACCCACAATTTTTCTTCAATAGTGCAGTACATAAGCGCGGTTTGGCGTATCTGCGTTATGGTCTGGAACAAGGAGAAGGATTTATAGTAGTGACCGGGGCGCCAGGTACCGGGAAGACAATGTTAGTAAAGGAATTGTTTGAAACCATTCGTAAGGACGAGGTCGTTCCAGGCTTGATGGTGACTTCACAGGTGGGAGCTGAAGATGCTTTGAGAATGGTTGCAGGATCCTTCGATCTCCCATATGACAGTTTTGCCAAGGCAGTGCTGCTAAAAAATCTAGAAGTTTTTTTCAAACTAAAGTCTCAAGAAGGAAAGCGAGTATTGCTAGTAGTGGATGAGGCACAACATTTACCTTATCAATCTTTAGAAGAATTGCGCATGTTGTTGAATATGGAGCTTGATGGTAAGCCAATTCTACAGATTTTTATGTTGGGTCAGGACGAGTTGCGTTGCTTATTACAAGCGGACAATATGGAACAAGTGAGGCAACGTATTACAGCTACCTATCACTTGCGGGCTTTGGAAAAAGAAGAAACTCGAGATTATATCCTACATCGCTTGTTAACCGCAGGGTGGAACAATAATCCATCATTTACTGACCAGGTTTTTGATGATATATTTGGTTTTACTGGTGGTACTCCAAGAATTATCAATAATCTTTGTGATAGGCTGTTACTGTATGGCTTTCTTGAAGAGTTACATGTCATTGACAGCGATGCGGCCAATGTCGTCATCCAAGAAATTGAACAGGACTTAAAATTTCAGAAATCTGGGCCAAGTGTAACTAAAATAGATTGTACCCCAATTTTACAAAATAGTTTATCGCAGGAAACATTACAGGCAAGCTATTCTGAAATTGGAGGTAGATTAGATCGACTTGAATATCAAATAAATGAGATAAGAAGTGATTTTCAGAAACAAAGAGCATTATTGAGAAAAGCTATCCTGATTCAACTTGACAATGATCATGCGTTTGATATTTAAGAAAATTAAACTGAAGTAAACTACAATATATGATTATAATTCATCTAAAAATACAGTTGAAATATTTAAATGATAGATGATCCCATGATTAATGCACTGACTGTTGATGTGGAAGATTATTTCCAAGTATCTGCTTTTGAACGATACATAGCACGGGCAGATTGGGATAAGTTACCATGTAGAGTAGAAAATAATACAGACCGTATTTTAACATTATTAGACAATTACAATGTAAAGGCTACTTTTTTTATGTTGGGATGGGTGGCTAAACGACATCCACATTTGATTAATCGAATAGTCGAAGGAGGGCATGAATTAGCATGCCACGGATATTCCCATGTTAGAGCTACTCTTCAGACTCAGCAACAATTTCGAAACGACGTAATTAGAGCTAAAAACCTGATTGAGGATATAGCTTGTGTTAAATTAAGGGGTTATCGTGCCGCCAGCTATTCAATCGGGTCTACTAACCTATGGGCCCTTGAGGTTTTGGACGAACTCGGGTTTGACTACAGTTCAAGCATTTACCCAATAAAGCATGACATTTATGGAATGCCCGAAGCACCAAGATTTTCATTCAAGCCTAAAAACACACTACATCTGGTTGAAATACCAATTACAACTGTGATTATTGGCAGAAGAAGATATCCATGTGGAGGTGGTGGATTTTTCAGGCTTTTCCCTTATTGCTTTTCGCACTGGGCAATTAACAAAGTTAATAAAGTAGATAAGCAGGCGTGCGTATTTTATTTTCATCCTTGGGAGATCGATCCGTGCCAGCCGAAGCAGATGCATTTAGACTTTAAAACTCGAGTTAGGCATTATTTGAATTTATCGTGTATGGAAGCTAGATTAGTGAGGTTATTAATTGATTTTCGTTGGGATACAATGGAAGCAATTTTTTTGTCGGATTGAAGCAGATTAAGTCGTTATATATAGGTTTGATAAAAGTATGATCATAAAGCTACTTGATGATGCTAATAGAGTGCGGTGGGATGAATTTGTAAATACACACCCAGAAGCAACATTTTTTCATAGATCTGGCTGGCGTGAAGTTATAGAGAGTGCTTTCGACCACCCAGCATATTTTCTCTATGCAGAGGAAAATGGTGTTATTTTAGGTATTTTGCCTTTAGGGTGTATCAAAAGTTATTTATTTGGTAATTCTCTTATTTCAACCCCGTTCTGCGTCTATGGTGGCATTGTTGCGAGTAACCAAGAAGTTAAACAGGTATTAGACAAAGCAGCGTGTGAACTTGCTCGGGATTTGAATGTAGACTATTTGGAATTTCGAAATATCAAATCATCTGAACCTAAACGTCCCAATAAGCAACTCTATGTTACTTTTCGTAAAACCCTTTCATCGGACCATGACATAAATTTTAATGCGATTCCACGCAAACAAAGGGCAATTGTAAGGAAAGGTATTTCTTTGGGACTAACTAGTGTTGTTGATTTAGGTATAGAAAGGTTTTATGACACCTACGCTGAAAGTGTTCGCAATCTGGGGACACCTGTTTTAGGAAGTTATTATTTTAATATCTTAAAAAAAGTTTTTGGAAGTGATTGTGAAATTATCAGCATAGAATACAGAGGGCGTGTTATTAGCAGCGTTATGAATTTTTATTTCCGTGATGAGGTTTTGCCCTATTACGGTGGGGGGCATAAATTGGCTCGGGAAATGTTTGCCAATGATTTTATGTATTGGGAGGTAATGAGACGCGCGGTTGATAGATGCGTTAATATTTTTGATTATGGTCGCAGCAAATATGGAACTGGTTCGTATAGATTTAAGGCACATTGGGGTTTTACACCTATCCCATTGCATTATGAGTATGAGTTAATTAATACTAGTATTCTACCTGATATAAATCCACTAAATCCTAAATATAAATATTTTATATCCGCATGGAAGAATTTACCTTTGAGTTTAAGCAAAGTTATTGGGCCTGTAATTGCCCGTAATCTCGGCTAATTTACTCAATAACCCAATGAAATTAGTTATAAATTATAATATCATTCTATACTTTGTCTGTGAGTAGGATTTCTTCCACTTAGGTTATTTCTTTAATCATCTAATAATTGATTTTGCTCAGACTCCTTTTCAAGGTTATTCACCCTTTTGGTAGGCTCCATTTATGGATCCTAAGATAGGTGGCCTTGTAAATTTCATATTTTGGATTTAAATATTTACATGCTGTTTTCAAAAAACCCATTCGCTATACATTCTTATTGTGGTTATACTTCTTGGAAGTATAGACACGTTTATGACTCAGGGCAAGAGATGCTTAAAGAAATATATCTGTATCGTGAATGTGTAATCTGTTTGTAACGATCTTGAAAACAAAGACGGCTTTGACTATAAAGCGAAGTTTTACCTTGACCGTCTAAGCCAGAGGATCATAATTTCCATGTGGTCATTGACCCTGATCTAGCAGCGTGATTTGGGTTAGTTGGTCTTGTCCGAATGTTTTTATTTATTTTGGTTTATATCCTATCAAGTTTGGATGATAAGCAACAGAAGAAATCTTATGAGTATGCATTTTAATAGTTTTAATAAATGGCTATTTGTCAATACAAGTCATCCATGGCGTGTAGCAATTACTGTACTATTGGTGGCATTGTCTATTCTTATAGCAGCCTATCACAATACACTATTTATTATGCTTGATGTATGGAATACCCATACCTATGCTCATTGTTATTTGATAGTTCCTATCAGTGTGTACTTAATATGGGATAAAAGGTCTAGTCTAGTTGGGATTACTCCTGTTTCAGAAACATTACCCATCATCTTTATCGCCTTACTTGGTATGGGTTGGCTTGTGGGGTATAATACTGATGTTAATGCGCTACAAGAATATGCAATGGTTACCATGATCCCTGTTCTGGTATGGGTAATTCTAGGTCGTAAACTAGTTTTAGAAATTATATTCCCTCTTTGTTTTTTATTGTTTTGTGTTCCCTTCGGTGATTTTATGTTACCAAGTATGATAGAATTCACATCTGATTTTACTGTAGGAATGATACGGTTGAGTGGAATTCCAGTGTTTCGAGAAGGCAATTATTTTAGTATTCCAAGTGGGGATTGGTCGGTAGTGGAGGCATGTGCAGGATTACGTTATCTTATTGCATCAATTACGCTAGGCACACTTTATGCTTATATCAATTACAGGTCTGCTAAGCTTCGTATTTTGTTCATAATACTATCAGGAATTGTGCCAATATTTCTGAATGGAATTCGTGCCTATTTAATTGTAATGATTGCCCACTTTAGTGGTATGAAGTTGGGTGTTGGTGAAGACCATTTTATTTACGGGTGGCTTTTTTTTGGTTTAGGTATGGCATTGTTATTTTGGTTCGGATCAAAATGGAGAGAAAACACGGAAACAGATATACGACCTATAGGTAATAAATTAAACTTTGTTAAGTGGAATCATCACCGCATGGTGCTTTATTCTTTTTATGCTTTAATGGTGTCAGGAATATGGCCTTTAAAAGCTGCTTATATTGAAAGCTATCCGAAAACAAACCTGACGGAACTTTTTGTTATTCTTCCTGAACCCAAGCCACCGTGGAAATACACTGAATCGATAACAAAATGGAAACCAATGTACTATGGTTCTGATGTTGAGGAACAGGTTTATTTCACTGATGGAAGTAACACTGTTGGCGTTTTCTTCGAGTATTACAATTCTGAAGTTCATGGAAAAGAATTAATTAGTTCATCAAATAAACTGATAACTGAAAAACATCCAATATGGAAATTGCTAGAGGAAGTCCCAACCATTATTAATATTGACGGTTATTCAATAAATATAATACAGGGTATATTAAAGTCGAAAGACCAAACTATTGTTGTATGGCGGTTTAATTGGGTTTCTGGTATATTTACTACAAGTAATATTCAAGCAAAATTGCTTAAAGCTCGTGATTTGCTGATTGGGAAACCAAATAATCCACAAGCAGCGATAATCATTGTCATTGATCCAAAAGATGATCTGGCTAAATCGAAGGAGACTTTACAGAATTTTGTTAATGTCATGATGCCCTCAATTCACAAGAGTCTACAACTTTCAGCGGCGAATAGAAATCAGTGAAAAAACCTCCATTAGTTGTTCATATAATCCACAGACTTGCTGTTGGAGGTTTAGAAAATGGTTTGGTTAATCTTATTAACATTATTCCTCCAGATAGATATAGGCACATAATTATTTGTCTAAAAGATGCCACCGATTTTAGAGAAAGAATTTCTGATAAAAACGTCCAAATTTATTGTTTAAATAAAAATGACGGGAATGATTTTAATATGTTCTTTAGGCTATATCGGCTACTATGCGATATCCGTCCAGACATCGTACATACTCGTAATATTTCTACATTAGAATGCCAATTACCTGCTTTATTATCAGGAGTTCGTAGGCGTGTTCATGGTGAACACGGATGGGACATATATGACCCTTTCGGTAATAATCTAAAATATCAGTTATTACGTCGATTTTCTCGTCCTATTATTGATTTTTATATTCCATTATCCTTGCAATTAAAACAATATTTAACTAAAAAAATTGGAATACCAGAAAGCCAAATTCGGCTTATTAAAAATGGTGTAGACACTGACATCTTTAAACCAATTAAATTAAATATTCCATTATTCCGGGAGCGTCAGTTCTCAGGGGTTAATAATCTGTTTATCATCGGAACTGTGGGTCGTATGCATGGTGTTAAGGATCAAATGACTCTGGTGAATGCATTCTTAAAGCTGCTAGAAATGAAACCTGAGGCGAAATCGTTTGTGCGCTTAGTTATGATAGGTGATGGACCCTTGCGGCAACAGTCAATCTCAACTTTGTCTGCATCAGGTGTTGCCGATCTAGCATGGCTACCAGGAGATCGGAACGACATTGCAGATATTTTAAATGCTTTCGATCTATTTGTTCTTCCATCTACGGCGGAAGGTATATCCAATGTTATACTTGAGGCGATGGCCACTGGTTTACCTGTAGTAGCTACGTCAGTAGGAGGTAATCCTGAGTTAGTCGCGGATTATGAATCTGGTCGATTGGTTGAGCATGGGAATCCACTGAAATTAGCCGAAATATTGGCATATTATATTGACAAACCAGATATTCTCAAAGCTCATGGGGCAATGGGTTTCTTGAAGGCCCATAGTGAGTATAGTATTGATGTCATGGCGAACGGTTATCTAGCAGTATATGACGAACTAATTCAAACCAAACACTAAATAATAAATATATGTGCGGAATTGTCGGTATTTTTGATATTACTGGGAAACGAGAAATTGATCGTAATTTGCTGTCGCGAATGAACGAATCCCAAAAACATCGTGGACCTAATGAAGGAGGCATTCATTCTGAGCCTGGTTTAGGATTTGGTCACCGTCGGCTTTCAATTATCGATCTTTCGAGTGGACAGCAACCTTTATTCAATAGGGAAGGTACTGTTGCTGTTACATATAATGGTGAAATTTATAACTTTATGGAGATACGTCAAGATTTAGAAAACCTCGGTTATGAATTCCGTACACGCTGCGATACCGAGGTCATTGTTTATGCGTGGGAAGCGTGGGGAGAGGAATGTCTTATACATTTCAGGGGAATGTTTGCATTCGCTATTTGGGATCGTTTACAAGAGACTTTGTTTCTTGCGCGGGATCGACTTGGCGTTAAACCTCTTTTTTATACCACGCTTGATAATGGGTTGTTCATTTTTGGATCTGAACTAAAAAGTCTCAAAGTTCACCCAAAATTTTTACATGTTATCAATCCTACATCCGTTGAGGACTATTTTACATATGGATATATACCTGATCCAAAAACCATATATAATAATGTTTACAAGCTTTCCCCCGGATTCTCATTAACGCTTAAAAGAGGTCAGCCTATACGTCAACCAAAGCAGTATTGGAACGTTTCATTTAATGTAGATAAGTCTATATCCGAATTGCAGGCAATTGAAGAGTTACCGACGAGGTTACGTGAGGCTGTAGACATACATAGAGTGTCCGATGTACCTTTAGGTGCTTTCCTTTCGGGGGGAGTTGATTCTAGTGCCGTGGTAGCAATGATGGCGGAATTGTCAGATGATCCTGTCAAAACCTGTTGTATCTCCTTTGGAGATGCTGCTTTTAATGAGTCTAGTTATGCACAGCAAGTAGCAGACCGTTTTCACACATGTCATCGCACTGAACAAGTTGATTCCAATGATTTTTCCCTTATTGATAAACTCGCAGGTTTATATGACGAACCTTATGCTGATAGTTCGGCTTTGCCAACCTACCGGGTTTGTGAGTTGGCACGGAAAGAAGTAACTGTGGCGCTGTCTGGTGATGGGGGAGATGAGAATTTTGCTGGATATCGTCGCTACCGTTGGCATGTCTACGAGGAGAGGTTAAGACGTAGTGTTCCTTCCAGTATTTGTCGTCCAGTGTTTGGTTTTCTCGGGCAGATTTATCCAAAGGCCGATTGGGCGCCCAAGTTCTTGCGTGCAAAATCAACTTTCCAAGCTGTGGCGAGGGATACACTGGAAGGTTATCTTCATGGCGTGTCCGTCATGAATGATGAACAAAGATGCCATTTATTTAGCCAGAACTTTAAAAGTCAATTACAGGGATATCATTCTATAGAAGTATTATCTCTACACGCTGCTAAATCTCCTACTCAGCACCCTCTGTCTTTGGTACAGTATCTTGACATGAAGACATATTTGCCTGGAGATATCCTTACCAAGGTAGATCGTGCCAGTATGGCTCATGCGCTGGAGGTTCGTGTTCCATTATTGGATTATAAACTAGTAGATTGGATATCAAGTTTACCACCAGAATTTAAAATGCGTGGACGGGAAGGCAAATATATTTTTAAGAAATCTATGGAAAAATATTTACCAATGGAAATATTGTATCGTCAAAAAATGGGTTTTTCCATTCCACTACGAAAATGGTTCAGAGGTCCATTGCGGCAAACCGTTCAAGAAGCTTTACTTAATCCGATAATGCTTGACTCTAGTTATTTTAATGTCGATTACCTTTCGATGTTAATAAATCAACATCTGAATGGATCCCATGATAATAGTGCTTGTCTGTGGAGTTTGTTGATGTATGAATCCTTTTTAAGACAAAATATATAAATTTTATTTATTTTATTTTTGTTCTAAGCCGATCAATAAAAATGGATTATTTAGATGCGCATTCTTCACGTACTTGACCATTCAATACCTTTGCATAGTGGTTATACCTTTCGCACACGCTATATATTGGAGTATCAACGTGCTTTAGGTTGGCAAACCTTTCATATCACTTCTGCTAAACATAATACCCATACAGCTATTGTTGAGGACATTGATGGTTTTCTCTTTTATCGTACTCCAAGGCTTAATTCTATTATTGAAAATATACCCTTATTAAACCAGTGTGCTATCGTTACAAGTTTGGCAAAACGCTTGAATGAAGTGGTCGAAGAAGTACAACCAAACATAATACATGCGCACTCTCCCGCTCTTAACGGCCTAGCTGCAATATGGGTAGGTAATCAGCATGGTATAAAAGTTGTTTATGAATGTCGTGGTTTTTGGGAAGATGCAGCAGTAGATCATGGCACAACGATAGATGGTAGCTTAAGGTATCGTGCTTCACATGCTCTTGAAACCTTTGTTTTTAAAAATGTTGATGCTGTTACAACAATTTGTGAGGGACTTCGTAGTGATATTATTTCAAGAGGTATACCTGACGCAAAAATTACTGTCATACCAAATGCTGTCAACATAACAAAGTTTAAATCTAATAATTATCATGATATTAAATTTAGAAAAAATATTGGAATCACCGGTAAGCGCGTGTTAGGCTTTATTGGCTCTTTTTATTCTTACGAGGGCTTGCAGTTGTTGCTGGAGTCAATGCCACTTATCCTTCTTGAAATGCCTGATACTTGTTTGCTATTAGTTGGCGGCGGTCCCAATGAGGAAAATCTAGTAAAAATATCGGAAAAATTGCAACTTACAAATAATGTTATATTTACTGGACGTGTTTCACATGATAATATTCAACAATATTACAATCAAATTGATATCATGATTTATCCACGATATTCCATGCGATTAACCAATCTTGTTACTCCCCTTAAACCTCTTGAAGCAATGGCACAGGGTAGACTTGTTCTTGCTTCTGATGTGGGTGGACATAAGGAGCTTATTATTGATGGACAAACAGGTTTTCTTTTTAAAGCCGGTGACCATTATGATTTAGCGTCTAAAGTTTTATACTTATTCGATAATCCTGTATTGTGTTCGATGATTAGGAATAATGCTCGAAAATTTGTTGAATTAAAAAGAACTTGGCCTGATAGCGTCGTGCGATATCAAAATGTATATTTTAACTAACATATGTGATAACCTAGGTCAGGTAAGTATGATAGGATAATGTTAATTGAAAAAACCAATACGAATCCTTTTATTTTCTTCACTATATCCCAGTTCAGAACGTCCGATACATGGAATATTTGTAGAAACACGATTACGCCATTTATTGGCATCTGGAGATGTTGAGGTGTGTGTCGTTGCCCCTGTGCCTTGGTTTCCTTGTAGTAATTCTTTTTTTGGCGAATGGGCTCGATTCGCTAAGACATCTCTTCATGAGACTTTAAATAATATATCAGTTTTCCATCCTCGTTATTTTCTTCCACCAAAAGTAGGTATGAACATAGCTCCTTTTCTCATGTCAGCATTTTGTTTACCCACTATTCGTCGTATACAGCGAGACTTTGATTTTGATATCATTGATGCACATTACTACTATCCTGATGGTGTTGCCGCTGCATTATTAGCAAGAATCCTCGGTAAACCTTTATTGGTTACAGCGCGTGGCACAGACCTCAACCTTATCCCCAAATATCCCATACCACGCCGTCTTATTCGATGGACTGCGGATCAAGCGAGTGCATCAATTGGAGTCTGCCAAGCACTGATGAAAAGGCTGGAAGCGTTAGGTGCTGACCCAAATAAAATGCATGTGTTTCGTAATGGGGTCGATTTGAAGCTTTTTTACCCGATAAATCAATTAATTGCTCGTTCTAGACTAGGTCTCACATCTGGTCGATGGTTGATTTCCATTGGTTGGCTTACTGAACGTAAAGGTCATGCCATAGCCATCAACGCTTTGGTTCATTTACCTGGAGTGAATCTTGCGATTATCGGTGATGGCGAATTACGCATCCATCTCGAAAACTTGGCTTTACAGTTAGGTGTGGCGGGAAGGGTGCGTTTTGTTGGATTACTACCACAATCGGCGCTCCCTTATTGGTATTGTGCTGCCGATGCCACTGTCCTTTGTTCAAGCCGTGAGGGATGGGCAAATGTTTTGCTTGAATCCATGGCCTGCGGTACGCCCGTGGTAGCTACTGCTTTATGGGGTACCCCTGAAATTGTTCAAAACGAAATAGCAGGTCGTTTAATGTTTGAACGTTCCCCCGCATCATTAGTACAGTGTGTCGGTGATCTTTTTTTAAATTATCCAGATCGGAACTTGGTCCGCGCCTATGCTGAAAAATTTAGTTGGGAATCAACTACTAGAAAGCAGATAGCTTTATTTCGCAAGGTGATGGCATAAGGTAAAACCTTTATATGTCTAATTATTTTAATATAAGATTTGTCTTACCGAGTTACCTTTGATTATTTCAAGAAATTCTGTTCAGTATTGGCGGTAAGTGTTTTGCGAGACTTTTTTGTTACATTTATAGTTTTCGGTTCATTGCCCAAATTGTTGTTTAGGCCAGATTTGGCAGTATTGATGTTTTATTGGCTATCCTTCATGAACCCACATAGGCTATGCTGGGGGTTCGCAATGTCCGTGCCATTTGCCTTTGTCACAGCAATTATACTTTTGTTAAGTTTGCTGATATGGAAAGAGAAAAAAAGAATATTATGGATGCCGGTGAACATAATATTGTTTATTTATATCCTTTGGATGACTGTAACAACTGTCTTTGCATTTGATCCCTTGGCTGCGTGGCCTTTATGGGACAGGATGTGGAGAATTCAGTTGATAACATTTATTACGATGATGGTGATGACAAACCAGCTTAATATCAATAGGTTAGTATGGGTTGTTTCGGGGTCAATAGGTTTTTATGGCATAAAGGGCGGAATATTTACTATTTTAACAGGGGGGGGTGAAAGAGTATGGGGTCCAGATGGAACATTTATTGGTGGAAATAATGAAATTGGTTTGGCTCTATGTATGACAGTGCCACTATTTCGATTTATTATGTTGCAGGAAACCAAAAGATATCTTAAGCAGGGTCTCTTGATCGCGATGTTACTTTGCTTAGTGACTATTCTTGGAACGCAGTCACGAGGTGCGCTATTGGGTATGATATGCATGGTTCTTTTTTTGATTCTAAAAAGCCGGAAAAAGTTTGTTTTAATTTTATTAATGGTTACGATTATCCCAATAATCATAGCACTTATGCCTCAAACATGGCATGAGCGGATGAGTACTATAAAATCTTACCAAGCTGATACTTCGGCGATGGGTCGCATCAATGCATGGGGTGCTGCGTTTAATATCGCAAAGAATCATTTAACCGGGGGTGGTTTTAAGGGATTACCTATACCATGGGTTTTCGAAAAATATGCTGCAAATCCAAACGATTTACACGATGCTCACAGCATTTATTTTCAAGTTCTCGCAGAACATGGTTTTATCGGATTAGGGCTATTCTTGTTGATTGGATTCACTGCATGGCGTTTGGCTTCATCTTTGATGAAGATGACAAAAGACAATATTGATTTACAATGGGTTTATGATCTTAGTTCCATGATCCAAGTTAGCTTCATAGGCTACTGGTCTGCCGGAGCTTTTTTGGGGCTGGCCGACTTTGACCTCTATTATTGCTTGATTTCGATATTGGTTGGATGTAAAACTTATTTGAATGAGTACAATATTTCTCTTATCAGCTTGCCCGAGGTGAATCAGAAAGCAATTTCAACAAGGAATTTTGTGAGGCCATTGTTAAAGAAGGCGAATGATCTTTGAATTGTGTTCATTCGATAAATTAATGTGAATTCGAGCATACTTTTGATGTGTTGGATTATTGAGATACTGTGTACTAACGACAATATTAAATAAATACCTCTAAATATAATTATATAAATTAATATTATTAGTCGAATTATTGGTTAATATTCGATTGTTATGTATTTTACTAAGCTATGCTTTGTAACCATTGCTCTAACATCATTAGAACCCAGATCATAACTCCATAATATCCTGGATATTTTCTATGGTCTCGCTGAATTGAGTCAATGAAGCTTTGTTTGACAATGCCTCGCTTGGATATTGCAAAGATGCTTTCAAACGCTATATCACTTAAAGGTTGATAAGTATCCATCCAAATACCAAAAGGTAGGCCAAACCCGTGTTTTTGTTTGTTCAAAATCTCAGGTGGCAAAAAATCCCTTAGTGCCTGTTTGAATAAATATCTAAGTTTGTATCCATGGATTTTCATTGACACCGGCAGTTTTGAACTAAACCTGATGAACTCATCATCTAGGAAAGGGTATCTTACTTCAATATTGGCAAGTTCGCACATGCGGTTGACTTTTCTCAAATCGTTGTCTGCCAAGGTAAATTTTAAATCAAGGAACAGCATTTTGTTCAAGGTCGAGTCAGTAGGCGCACTGTTATATGTCTGACGGAGAAAATTCGCGGGTTCATTAATGTCTATTCCTACTAAAAAATCAGTTTCAAAAATGTCTGACAAAGGCATTCTGTTTAGTATATTATAGGTTTCTAAGCGGTCAGGGAGAGGTATCTTGGCTTGGTTTATATAGCTTTTTGTCTTTGCAATGGGCCATATTTTATCCCCTAGAGGAAAATTATACACTGTCGGCTCAATGATGGCGTTACGTATTAATTCAGGTATTTTGAAATATAGTTCAAATACTTTCTGTTTAGCATATCGCTCGTTTCCGCCAAATATTTCATCCCCTCCGTCTCCCGCCAATATGGTAGACAGACCGTCGGATTGGGCGTGTTTTGCGCAGTAGTAAGCGGGAACTGCGGAAGCGTTGCCAAATGGTTCGTCGTATGCCTTGGATATTATTGGAATTGCTTCGACAACATCTTGAGGTTTAAGATAGTATTCATGAGGATTTGTGTCGAAATGACTGGAGGCAATTCGTGCAAATTCTGTCTCATCAAAGCCCTTAGCCTCAAAACCTATACTATAAGTATCGATAGGATACTTTCTTATTTTTCTAAGCATACCTGAAATGGTCGAGCTGTCAGTGCCTCCACTTAAGAATGCACCCGTATTTGTGTTATTTGCAGCACGCCTGACGGTGGATTCTAATATTTCTAGAAACTCATGCTCAAGTTCTGTAATGTCTGCTGTCAGCGATTCACTATATGTTGGTTGCCAATAGAAATCTCTAATTACTTTATCTTTCTCAAATAACAAATATTCACCCGGGAGAAGCTTTTCAATCCCAACAAATATACTGCGTGGGCTTGGAACCATATGAAAGTAAAGATAATCGAACACACTTTGTGAGCTAATTTCATAATTTGTGCATGGGTGGATCAGAACCACGCGAGCGTCTGACGCGAAAATTAATTGTTTTTGAGCAAGGGTGAAAAAAAGAGTACCTATCCCTATTTTGTCGATGGCTATAAGTGTTCGTTGGCTGGTGGCTTCACTTATACACAAAGCAAAACCGCCTGAGAGTTTTTTTAGAAATGCACTACCATTCCTTATATAGGCATGAAGAACAGTATTGGCTAAACCTTTATCAACTGACATTTTTGACAATTCATCATCCAACCAACGGACTGTACCCTGAATCGCTACGATAAAGTTATCCTTCAAGCATATATCGCTGTTTTGTGGTAATCCTACAGTAGCTAAATAACAGTTTTGGGCTACTTCAGTTTTTATTGAATGTTGGGGGTTTAATAGCAACTTAGATGACATCCTTTTAAGGATTAGGAAACCGGCTTCCAACTCTAATTGGCTGTTGCTCCAACCGCAAATACCGCTCATTTTAGTCACCAAAATCAAGTTTAAACATAATAAGCATTATATACAATTCATGCTATATAAAAAACAATTGTTTCATTACTTCAACAATTTTGACGTGAAGTTGAAGCAGCAAAATGTTTTCTTGCAGCACATTTCGACAGATGGTAAACGTGAAATTGCTCTTGTTGCGTTTTTATAATTTTTTCCAAAAAAACAAAAACCCCGGCACATGCCGGGGTTTGATTTTTTATCGCCAGTGAACTGTCTAATGCTGGATAGCAGGTTTGCCCATACCCGGGGTTTCATCTGATGACGCAATAATCGCTGTAGATCCGGGTTGGCTGTCGCCATTTGAAGTCGGCGTATCGTTCCAGCTTCGGGGGGCACTCGGTATCTTTCCTTCCATAATTTCGTCAATCTGGAAGTGGTCTATGGTTTCATACTTCATAAGTGCATCTGCCATAATATGAAGCTTTTCCACGTTTTCCCTGAGTAAGTGCTCCGCCCTTTCATAATTTGAATCAATTACTGAACGAATCTCCTCGTCAATCAAATGGGCAGTTTCTTCAGAAACGGATTTGTGCTTGGTCACTGATCTTCCCAAAAAGACTTCACCCTCTTCTTCGCTGTATGCGAGTGGACCGAGACGTTCTGAAAGTCCCCATCGGGTAACCATGTTTCTGGCCAGGCCTGTCGCTCTTTCGATGTCATTTGAAGCGCCTGTCGTTACCATGTCCTTGCCAAAAATTATTTCTTCAGCAAGCCTACCGCCAAAAAGGCTTGAAATCATACTTTCTAGTTTTTGCTTGCTCGCACTGTAGGTGTCACGTTCTGGTAGGAACATTGTTATGCCTAAAGCCCTTCCTCGTGGCATGATGCTAACTTTGTAAACCGGATCGTGTTCCGGAACCAACCTGCCAACTATCGCATGTCCCGCTTCGTGATAGGCAGTGAGCTTCTTCTCGTCTTCACTCATAACCATTGATGTTCGCTCTGCGCCCATCAGTATCTTATCCTTGGCTTTTTCGAAATCTTCCATTTGTACTTCACGCTTGTTTTTGCGCGCAGCGAACAAAGCTGACTCGTTGACCAGGTTAGCCAAGTCAGCGCCAGAGAAACCTGGCGTGCCACGAGCCAAATATTTGATTTCCACATCGTCGGCTAAAGGCAGGCGCTTGGCATGAACCTTCAAAATTTGCTCCCTTCCCCGTACATCGGGCAAGCCGACTGTAATTTGCCGGTCAAAACGACCCGGCCTTAACAAAGCGGGATCGAGAACGTCGGGTCGATTGGTCGCCGCTATGACTATTACCCCTTGATTGCCCTCAAAACCGTCCATTTCTACCAGCAATTGGTTCAGAGTCTGCTCACGCTCGTCATGCCCGCCACCCAGACCGGCACCGCGATGTCTTCCCACTGCGTCAATTTCGTCAATGAAAATGATGCAAGGCGAGCGCTTTTTGGCCTGCTCGAACATATCGCGCACCCTAGATGCGCCTACCCCGACAAACATTTCCACGAAATCAGACCCAGAGATGGTAAAAAAGGGTACTTTTGCCTCTCCGGCTATCGCACGGGCAATTAAAGTCTTGCCAGTTCCAGGTGGGCCAACCAACAAAGCTCCACGAGGTATCTTTCCCCCCAGTTTTTGGAATTTCCCCGGATCCCTTAGGAAATCGACCATTTCAGATACTTCCTCCTTTGCTTCTTCAACCCCTGCGACATCGGCAAATGTGACTTTTACCTGGTCTTCTTCAAGCAACCGAGCTTTGCTTTTCCCGAAAGTCATCGCACCGCCACCGGCACCCCCTTGGGATTTGCGCATAAAATAGATCCAAACTCCAACGAGTAATAACATAGGTGCCCAGGATAAAAGTATCTGAAACAACAATGATTGCTGTTCCGGGGGTTGGGCTTTTATTTCAACGCGATTTTTCAACAAATCATCCACTAAATGCGGGTCGCCCGGACTGTAAGTCATGAACTTGTCGCCCGTACCCATCAATCCTCTGATCACATGACCGTCTATAGTCACTTGTTTGATTTGCCCGTCGTTCACCGCTGAGATGAATTGGGAGTAGGGCATCGACGTGTCTTCGGTTTTGCGATTGCCAAAATTGTTGAAAACTGTCATCAAAACGACAGCAATCACAACCCACAGTAAAATGTTCTTTATCATATCTTTCACTTTAGAGGCTCCCTAAATATGGAATTGAGTCGGACATAAAGCCTGAGGAAAACAGTCAAGATTTGAGGCCGACAAAACCGACCGCAGGTCTTGCCCCCTGGAACGAATTCTGCCTACCTAGTCTATGCATACTGTGACTTGCTTGATTTGGGTTGGTTCCAAGTCCTTTTGCAAATATAAAATAGATTTAAACCTTCAAGGATGATTGTGGACTCCCTTTCAAAATTTGGACTTGGCATTCCAACGAAGCGTCATTTGGGTGCGTCCACACGGATGAAGCCTTCCCGGTTAGGCATTTTCACCTTGGGCAAGTCAACCGCATTCAGGGTGGAGGACTCAGGAATGATGCCATTAAGGTATAGAAGATAGGCGCAAACGGCGTAGATCTGGTCGTTGCTCAAGGAACTAGGTGCGTCTGGCGGCATTGATCGGCGCACGAAATCGAACAACGTGGTAGCTGTAGGCCAATAAGTCCCGATAGTCTTGTCCGGGTTGGAATCAATCAAGCGATGTTTGGCACCGGCGAGTTCCTCGCCACTTCCCCCCAAGCCGCTGGTCCCGTGGCAGGATGCGCAATGCCGCTCGTAAACCGCTTTGCCCTCGACGGCGGAGCCATGACCGGGGGGCAAGCCCCTGCCGTCGGGAAAGACAGTCAGGTTCCATGCCGCGATTTCTTGGCTGCTTGCTGGTTTTCCAAGCCTTGGACCTTCGGCGGCAGCGGCGAACGACGGGACGGTAGCGCAGATTAACGCCAAAATCCAAGTAATTTTTGGAAGGGGTTTCCTGACAACGATGTTCGGGGATTGGTTCATGGCTGTTTCTCGGTTTCCTGGCTTTCAGTGGCACTTCCGTCATGGGTTAGAAGACATGGTTGAGGCGACCTTCCGTATCCACGCCCCATGCAACCTGGGCATTGTAATGGAAATAGCCGTTCCGGCCTCTTTCAAGGATGAGCTTTTCACGTTCGGGTTGCATATAGCCGCTTTCATCCACTGCCCGGCTTTTCATAACCGTTTTGCCCCCGTCCCAACGCCAAGGGATGCGGAAACGAGTGAAGGATTTGGATAACACGGGCTCTTGCAATTCCGCCTCCGCCCAACTCTTGCCTCCGTCAGCAGAAATTTCCACCTTTTTTATCTTGCCACGCCCGCTCCAGGCGAGGCCAGAAATCTGGTAAAGACCTGCCCCTTGCAGACGGTGGCCGGGCGATGGATACGTGATTAGCGATTTTGCTTCCATGATAAAGGTGAATTGCCGCGCACTGCCGTCTGGTTGCAGTTCGGTATATTTTGCTGTCTCATTGCGGGTCATGGCCGGTTGATCCGCAGCTTCCAGACGGCGCAACCACTTCACGTTGGTTACGCCTTCCCATCCGGGCAACAACAATCTTAGCGGATAGCCGTTTTCAGGGCGAATGCGCTCGCCGTTCTGGTAAATTGCCAAAATAGCATCATCAAGGGCCTTTTCGATTGGAATGCTTACGTTCATGGCAGCCGCGTCCGCGCCTTCGACAATTAACCAGCGGGCGCTTGGCTGAAGCGCAGCCTCCTCCAGAACAATGGACAAAGGCACTCCAGTCCATTCGCTGCACGAAACTAGCCCGTGGAGATTGCCAGCCGTCGCTTGGGTGGGTTCATCATGCCAGCCAACATTGCTGTTGCCGCCGCACTCGATGAAGCAGAAGCGGGAAACCATTGGGTAACGGACTAATTTGTCCATTTCTAAGAAAATGGGATTGTTTACCAATCCATGAATCAACAAGCGATGTTGGTTTGGGTCGATTTGAGGGACGCCGTTATGATGGCGTTCGAAATGCAAGCCGGAAGGCGTGACTGTCCCTGCCAGCATGTGCAAAGGAGTCCAGGAAATTCCGTTGCCTGGAACGGCTGGGTTGGAGGATATCCAACGAATAGCCTCTTTTTCGTCAGGGGAAGGCTGTCCGTAGTTGGTAAATGGGTGTCCGGGCTTAAGCATCCAAGCAGGCCGGTCAAACTCTGAAGCCAATACGCCTTGGCTAATGAAAGTCAAACTACCCAAGGCCAAGCCCTGACGCAAAAACAAGCGCCGATCCAGCAGGCCACCACCGGCCACAGGCTCCGGGTTTTCATGAAATTCGAAAGGCAGTGAAGTCTGATTCATGTATTTTTCCTCGCTCAGTGGGCAAACCAACCACTCTTTGCAGATTAGCATATTACATCAGCCAGTCAAATGGCACTATTTCAATTCAAATTTTGCCTTGAGGCAAATCAACGTAGAGCGGATTTGGCCCCAAAAACCAAATTGACTGTCAGGTATACAGCCTTGCCCTGCATAAAACCCGACCGAGAAAGTACCCGCAATCGCAATAATAAATAACACTACGAGGCCCAGCTTGACAATGAACGCCCGTCGCTGGCTGTCCTGTGTTGCAGTGAGTGCGGGGTCGGCGCCGACATCGCAGGCAATTATTGCCAGGGTCGCATTATCCTGATGGTTTAGGTTTTTGGCTGAAACTTCTCGTATGATGTCCTCACAGGCAAGGTTTGGGTCGCCACTTAGGCAATCCACCATTTCGTCCTTGGTAAGCGTGTCATAGACCCCATCGGAGCAAAGCACTAGCCAATCCTTCGGATGAAGTCTGAATCCGCGTATGGAACAGTCGATTTCCCCTATGTCCGTTAGCCCTAAAAAACTGGTCAAACCTTGCAATTGCCGTTCGTTTTCCCAAAGAAAGTCCGAGGGAATGCCTTGTATCTGCCCGTTGAGCAGTTGGTTGCCATAGTTGCTGTCAGTGGTGACTTGAACCCACTGGGGACGGCGATACAAGAAAATGCGGCTGTCACCTGTGCCGATCCAATGTAACGAATGGCTCTCCGGATGGACGGCCGCCGCAATCAAAGTAGTCCCACAATTCCCGGTTTCCCCCGCTCCTTCGGCGAAAGCGCATACCGCGCGGTTAGCCGCATCGAAGGCTTGGCGCAGTGCGTCGGGTATGGAGAGATGTTCGGGTTTGGACATGTAATAGTGTAAAAACGCCCTCACTGCGATCCGGCTGGCATCCCCGCCATGGGCATGTCCCCCCATCCCGTCTGCGACCACTGCGGCCACGCCACCATGACGGACAAAGCGTTCGTCATCCTTGTCGGTAAATCCGAAAGCATCCTGTTGCTCTGTCCGGGAACCGATGATTTGGGCGTTGCCTACCCGAAGCCCGGCGGTCATGGCTGAACCCAGTCAATGCGGAGTTCGGTTCCCCCCGACAGGTTCAAATCCCCTTTCCGCAGAAGGTAGCGTACTGAAATTGGCGATCCACATGGATTATCTAAGGCCATGAAGTGCACCTGCATTAGTCAACGTATCCATGGTTTTTTTATCACCGTTGACTATGCTGTAGATAATTGCTTTATTGCCATTGCCATCTTCTGCATTGATGTCCGCACCGTTCTTTAATAAAAAAGCAGCCATCTCACTCTGCCTGTGTTTGGCGGCTTGAATCAAGGGGTAGCTGCCCATTTCCCTCTTGTTTACATCTGCGCCTTTGTTGAGTAAGTGCTGCACTGCTTGAATATCCCCTGCGGCTACTGCGGCGGACAAGCTGCCATAGGCTTTCTGTTTAAGGTCGGATGTGTAATTTCCGTTTAACCAGGCATTTGAATTATTCAAACTTCCATTCAAGTTGGTAACGGGTAATTCAGAACCGTCTTTTTCCGTCAATGGGCCTCCCTGTTGTCGGGCGAGGTCTTTCAATGCAGCATCTACACTGGATTTGAAAATCTCATTGAGTGGCTGGATTTCAAGTGCTTGCTTATAAAGCTGCAATGCCTCTTGCTTTCTTTCATTGGACAAGAAATAAATATTGCCAAGTTCGTAATAATAGAGCGCGTCATCACTTGATTTCGGCCGGTTAAATTTGGAACGAAGGGCAATGACTTTAAGCAATGCCTGCTCGGCGGTCCCCCTCTTTTTCAATTTGATATAAGTCTTGGCTAAATAGCCGAGAACATAATCATTGTCTTCCGGTTTCAACCTAAAGTATGTTTCAAAAGCAGGCTGGGCCAAGGAAAATTGGGCAAGTTCGAAATTGGCGAGGCCAAAAGCCAGCCATGCGTCCGGGTTGAGTCTATCCAAGCTGCTCCATTTTTTTGAGTGTTGCAATAGCGCTGGCCAATCGGCGTTTTTAAGCAATTCATCGGATGTTTGTTTGTATTGGTTAGCTTCATAGGAAGGCTTGACCTCCGTGTTTTCGTTAGGCAATTCATCGCCCTGGTATTGCTTTTCTTGCTCAGATGGAAGCTTGGTGGGTGGATTCGGGGTGTGGTTTACATTTCCACCGGTCTTGGTGGACACCCAAGTGTAAAATTGTCCGTGTGAATAGATGGCGACTAAGGCAATGAAAAAATATACCACGGGAATGCGGAGGTTTACATCTCCGGCTGAGGCCAAACGGGATAATTTTAAGGGATGCAAACGACTGCCAGGGAACTTTTGCTCAATTTTGGATATTCTGTGCGAGATGTTAAGAAAATACAGCGCATTGCCATAACAGCCAATGGCAAAGGAAAGGACGAGCCAACACCATAATCCAGTCATCTTGCTATCGGCGAGTGTCATTGACACAATCGGCATTAGGAAAAATAATACACCAAAACCAAAGATTCCCCGGTAAAGCAACCAGAAAGCATTGAAGATAAAACCGGCGGCGTTCCAAGTTGGTTTTAACAGTTCGCCCCAATTCAAATCGAACTTGGCAAACCTAGTCAGATAGTAGGTGGCGTTCCTCCTGCCAAGTGCGGCTTTAAAATAAGGGGACAGTGAGATCGTCTGTTCTTGGGCTTCGGGTTGCGTGTTTTGGGGTTCGGGAGCCTTGCTCTTCTCTTCCGGGCTGTTCCCTTTAACGATAGGGATTCTGTTTTCTTTGGCCTGCACAAGGGCATCCATGAATTCAGCAACCGTTGATGGACGGGCTTCCCTGTTCATTGCCATCGCTTGCATGACTATATTGGACACTGCGGGGGATAGGCCTTGAACCAGTTTGGCAGGGGATTGTAAGGTGTCTCGCTCCGCCCGCTCGGTTGCCTCCTTTGGAACCACGCCGGTTATCATATGATAGAGTGTCGCACCGCAGGCATAGATGTCCGTCCAAGGCCCTTGTTGTCCTTTGCGATGATATTGCTCGAAGGGGGCATATCCCGGTGTCATCAGCACCGTCATGCTACGTGTGCGCTCGCCCATGACCATGCGCGCCGAACCAAAGTCCAGGAGGATGGGGATGCCCGATTTAGTCAGGTATATGTTCTGCGGCTTGATATCCCTGTGTAGGAAGCCTTTGGCATGGACTTCGCGCAATCCGTCCAACAACGGTAACATGATGGGGATCGCAACATTTTCCGGCAGGCGACCGCCCTTATGTTCCAAATGCGCGGCGAGGGTGGTCCCTTCGTAGAAATTCATGACCAGATAGGCTGTGCCGTTTTCTTCCAGAACATTGCGTACACGGACTATATTCTCATGGTCGAATTTGGCCAAGGTGCGCGCTTCCTTGAGGAAGAGTTCAAGACCTATGAGGAATAATGCTTGGTCATCCCTTGAGTGGGCGGTGATGGTAAGGTGGTTGCTGTCGCGGCCCGCCAGTTCCCTGGGGAGGTATTCCTTTATGGCGACAGGTGTTTCCAAATGCATGTCCCAAGCGAGGTAGGTGATGCCGAAACCGCCGAGCTTGCCAAGGATGCTGCCAATCAAATACTGTTTGTTCAATACCGTGCGATGCGGCAATACCAACACACCGCGAGGCACACTTTCATCGTAGCCGCAGCTAGGACAAACGGCACTATCACCCTTGTCAGCGAAGCAGCCGGGGCAGAGGTTAAGGAAGGGCAGGGCGGACATGGCAGGGGAAAGTTAATTTATTTTGTCAGGAGGCCGTTCAAAGCGTTGAACACACGGACATGAATTCTGCCTAGCCATCGGTTGCCTGCCCGGCGAACTTGTCCCATTGGAATTGTTCGCCGCAAAAGGGTACAAAAAGCAGTTTAGTCTGTCCGAGTTCTATCACATCAAACGGCTTTAGGGGCAACGGGGCGGCTACTTCATCGTCGTTTAAATAGACAATTCCACGACTTTCACCTGGCGTCAGCAAAAATGAGTTTTTGCGAGGGTTATAGCTGATGTAGGCGTGCTTTTCCCTTGAAATGGTGTCGTCCCCACTAATGCAGATATCCATATTGGCTGCGCGGCCGATGGCATTGCGTTCGCTTCTGATGCGAAAATCCCGCCCTTTATCGCCCCCTCCTATGCAAACCAGCCAACCTACCACCGGATCCATGCCTATCTTCTGGCAAAACACGCCCACGGTCACACCGGGTTCGCCGGCAGAACGTGAGTTTTGATTTTGGCGGGAGGTCTGCCCTTCCGAGGTTGCGGGTGATGGTTGCAGGACATGGTGAATCACCGTGGCATGGATGTCCACGTCCTGAATCCCGCACGAAGGACATGTCGAATATTTGCTGGAATCGAAATAATGTCCGTTTTCGCAGCGTTTCATACTCATCTTCAATCTCCATCAAAATCAGCAAGCAGTGCGATCGCACTGTAATTATCGTAGCCCTGGGGGGCAAGCTTCAGTAGCCGCAGTTCCATGCGGTCAAGCCAATCGCGCAAATTCAAACTTTTGCACCAGTCAAGCAACATTTCCAACTCGGTGACATGTTCCCAAAAACCATCGGTACAGATCAGGAAAATGTCCCCCCTTAGTATAGCAAAAGGATTTTCCAAAAGACTGGGCTGAAATTTTTCCGGCGAGCCTAGGCACCGGAGTAGTCGGTTGCGGTCTTCGTGCCCCCTGATTTCATTGCTGCCAATATCACCCGCATTGACCAACGCCTGAGGGACGCTGTGATCCTTGGTTTGAAAAGCCACATCGCCGTCCCGAAAAACATACACCCTGACATCGCCCGCATGCGCCCAATGTGCGATAAGGCCGTCACTGCAAAAAACAGCGATTGCCGTGCGCATATTGCCATCGGTCGGCGTGTTGGACTGATGGGTAAGAATGTCACGATGCGCACTTTCAACACAGTGAAATAGCGAACTGGACGAAATCGCGGGACTGGCGGCGAAAGTGGCCAGGATCGTATCAACTGCCAGCCGGGAAGCTGTTTCCCCGCCGCCGTGGCCACCCAAACCATCCGCGACCACCCAACACCCCAAACCATCCGGAAGCAGGCGGACGCCAACGCAGTCTTCATTTTCCTCCCTGCCGCCCGTTTTGGACAGTGTGGCATAAAACAATTTCATCGCGGTGCCTCGAAATTGACCTCAAACATATTTTCAGGAACGGACAAGAAAAAGCGTTGCCCCGCATTGAGCAATTCTGAACCGCCATTGGGCAAGCGTTCTCCGTTGACGATGAAGGTACCGTTGGCTGAATTGCAATCGACCAAGAGAAAACATTGCGACCTGGCATGAAAGCGAATGATGCAGTGACGTTTGCTGATACCCTGCATTTGCGCCGGGAACACCAACTGGCATAGTTTCGGGTCTCGTCCGATGAGAACGGGTTCTTCGGTCAATTCGATGAGGCTGCCGTGGAATTCACCGCTGATGCCGCGAAGCACGGGTCGTGGAAGGGATGCTGCGCCCGGTTGCCGCAGTGGGGGCGCAGCGGCGGTCAAGCCTGGTCGATGCCGTTCAATCAGCAGCCAGGTCACGCCAACGAGGGCGGCCAGACCCAAGACGATGGGTATCAACCAATCATCGGCCAGGCTTCTGCCTAACTGACCGAACCATTCAAGGGTGAAAGACGGCATGTTATCGCGAATTCCGAGTTGATTGAAAAAATTGAAAATCTCATTGCCTTCGGCGCATTCTCAAAGACACGATGCGGATCGAATTGAACCTATCGACCGGCAACCCGGGCGAGGGAGCCAGAGCAAAGCCGTTGAGTTGGTGTCACCTTGCATATAGGGTGGAAGTGGAGCAAAATTTCCCTCGTTCCGCGCCAAATTAGCAGGGTCGTCGACTGCCGATACGGCCTGAAGGCCACCCTACAAATACACGCGCTGCGTGACATCTGTGAGAAAATTGGAGATTATAATTTTAAATTCACATCATAAACCCTCCAGCTTGGGAACAAACACACTTTATTTTTTACGGCCGGGTCAAATAGTCCCGTCCGGCCATGCGTCCACTCACGGGTGACCACAGAAGAGTATGTCATGCAAAACGATCAAACCCACTTTGCAAAAGGCGAAGCAGAATTCCTGACATTCACCATCGACGGGGAAGAGTATGGCATTGATATTCTTAAGGTGAAGGAAATCCGGGCTTACGAAAACGTCACCAAAATTGTCAATACCCCACCGTTCATCATTGGTGTCATCAACCTACGCGGATACATCGTGCCAATAGTGGACATGCGGGTCAAGTTCAACTTGAGGATTGAAGCTTACGACCAGTTCACGGTTGTAATTGTCCTCACCATCGCCGGGCGTTTGATCGGCATGGTGGTGGACGGGGTGTCCGACGTGGTTTCCCTTGCAACAGAGCAGATTCTCCCTGCGCCCAGACTGGGCGCAATCCAGGATGTCCGCTACGTCACCGGCGTAGGTGCGATTGATGGTCGCATGATCCTGCTGATCGACTTGGAACGTTGGCTGTCCGTGGAAGATATCGTCCAAATTGATAAGGCTGAACATCCATGAGATGGTTATTTGTGGAAATCATTTTTCTGGCTTTAAAATGGCTTGGTGGGTTAATTGATCGGCTTTTTCTGGAGGATTGCTATGAAAGTGGGTGTTAAATTATCAATTTTAGTCCTTTTGGCCATGCCTGGATTGATCGGACTGGTTAGCATAGGCCATTATCAGATAGAAGAAGTCTTCCGTGTGGCGAATTATTCCAACTCAAAGGCATTGCCTAGCGTCATTTTGTTGAATCAAGCATTGGATGAATTAGCCGATATCCGCTCGAAAACTTGGCAACTCATAAGCTATGCCGACAAGGGAAATAGGGAGGGGATTGAAAAAAAGGTGGAAGAGTCAAGGAAAAAAATCGACGATCGGCTAAAACAGTATGAGCACGACTACATTGCCGACGATAAGGATAGGCAGTTATTGGCGGTTGACCAAAAAATCTTGGGTGAATATGACGTTCTTCGCGCCAAGATATTCGCACTTTCGGGTGCGGAGAAAAGCGAAGCGGCCCGTGATTTGCTGATGGCCAGCCAGGAAACCATCACCAAACTTTATGAGGCTTTCCATGCCCACGGGCAATACAATGTCGCGCTGGCACAGAACAGTTCGGTGAAAGCCGCTGAGATAGCAAGTGACTCCATCTGGGCCGCACTGACCATCGCCTCGCTCATACTCATCGTCATTGGTGTCGTCGGTCGGTTTACCACGCGTAGCATCATTGACAAATTAGGCTGCGAACCGAATGAAGCGGTTGAATTTGCCCGTAAAATTGCTGTCGGCGATCTGTCGTTTGCCATTGACACGCGCGGCAAGGCGCAAACCAGCTTGGCCGTGGCGGTTAAGAGCATCGTCGATAATGTCAAATCGATGATTGCCGACGCCACCTTGCTTTCTGCCGCTGCGGTGGAAGGCAAATTGGCGATACGCGTCGATGCCAGCAAACACCAAGGCGACTACCGGAAGATCGTCGATGGATTCAACCAGATATTCGACGCGGTGATAGGGCCGCTGAACGTCGCCGCCAACTATTTGGACAAAATTGCCAAAGGCGAAACGCCGCCGAAAATCACTGATCATTACGCCGGCGACTTCAATGCCGTCAAGGACAACCTCAACCTTTGCATCAACGCCATAGGGACCTTGGCGGAACAGATTGGTGTCATCATTCAGGCTGCGAATACTGGGCAACTCGGCATACGGGCGGATGCAGGGCGCACCCAAGGTGTGTATCGCAAGCTATTGGATGGAATCAATGATACGCTGGATGCCGTGGACAGTCCCATAGAAGAGGTCGTCCGTGTGTTGGGCGCAATGGCTACGGGCGATCTTACCGAAAGGATTCACCAGAATTATCAAGGCACTTTCGCCAAGCTATGCGACGATGCCAATACGACAGTCGATAATTTGGCGCAAAGCGTCACCACGATTAAGGAAGCCGCCGATGCCATCAACACGGTTTCCAGGGAAATAGCCATGGGCAATACGGATCTTTCGCAACGCACTGAGGAGCAGGCCGCAAGTCTGGAGGAAACTGCCACCAGCATGGAAGAATTGTCTTCCACCGTAAAACAGAACGCAGACAATGCCAAGCAGGCCAATCAAATGTCTGTGATGGCTTCCGGTGTGGCAATGAAAGGCGGCAAATTGGTGCAGCAAGTAGTCGAAACAATGAATGATATCAATGAAAGCTCGCGTAAAATTGTCGATATCATCAGTGTCATCGACAGTATAGCCTTCCAAACCAACATCTTGGCATTGAATGCCGCCGTTGAGGCGGCTCGTGCCGGCGAACAGGGACGTGGCTTCGCAGTCGTGGCGAGCGAAGTGCGCAGTCTTGCGCAGCGTTCAGCCGCTGCGGCCAAAGACATAAAATCGCTGATTGGGAATTCGGTGGACAAAGTCAAGCACGGTTCGAAACTGGTGGCGGAGGCCGGTCGCACCATGGATGAAATCGTCGCCTCGGTGAAGCGGGTCACCGACATAATGGGTGAAATCGCTTCCGCTTCCCTGGAGCAAAGCAACGGCATCCAGCAGGTTAACCAGGCTATCAGCCAGATGGATGAAGTGACCCAGCAGAATGCGGCTTTGGTGGAACAGGCTGCGGCAGCCTCCGAATCATTGGAGGAGCAGGCGGAGCGATTGGCGATTTTGATGTCCCGTTTTCGGTTAAGCAATATCGGCGATATGCCGGTCGTCACCTATCGCGCATCGGATGTATCCAGGTCCAATGCCGCAAAAATGGTCGCCAAGGCCAAAACCACGGCTCCCCGAACGTTCACAACGGCCAAAATTCTGCCCAAGTTGGATGAAAACTGGACCGAGTTTTAAGCAATTGGCAATGCCAACGGATAATCCTCCATCCGAACGAAGGTTAAGGGGCAAGCAATGTCTTCATCGATAGAGATTGGCCAGTTTTTTGAAGTATTCTTCGAGGAGTCCGAGGAACTGCTGGCTGAGATGGAGGGATTGCTCCTGGCAATTGATGTTTCTGCACCAGACAAGGAAGAGTGCAATGCGATTTTTCGGGCCGCCCATTCGATCAAAGGGGGTGCCGCCATGTTTGGGCTTACCGATATGGTCGAATTGACTCATATAATGGAGTCATTACTCGACAATATCCGCAAAGGCAACATGAGGCTGTCGGATGGCCATGTCAATGGATTTCTGAAGGCAAAGGACATACTTAAGAGGCAATTAAGCGGTCATCGTCAACACCAGCCGATTGACAGCGAGGTTGCAGAGGATGTTTTGGTTTTGCTGCGGAATTTGTCAAATCAACGGACAAACAATTTGGGAGCCGCTACACATCTTGATGCATCTGAGATCCAGGCAACATTAAAGGGTGGGTCGCCTATTGTCGAAGGCGCCCATTGTTTTCGCATTGAATTGCCCTTCACTTCTGTAGAAGATTTGAATGCGTTGACGGAGGAGCTCGGTCTTAAGGGAAAATTAAGTTGTGAGAACTTGCCTGACGGGAAGACGGTATTGCAACTGGAAACGACTCAAACTTTGGATGATGTGGTGGCCATATGTTCTTTTTTGCTGAATCCTCAGGATATCCATATCACCCTGGCATCTGTCCTGCCGGTGGATAAGGAAGCCTGTGCTCTTCCTATCGTAACCGCAACAAATAAAGCGAGTTCCGAATCAAGTTATGATAAATCAAGGCGGGCCGAGGCATCAAGCGGCAGGCAAGACTCAAAGTTTATAAGGGTTAATCTCGACAAAGCCGATCAACTGATAAATCTGGTGGGTGAATTGGTTATTACCCAGGCGATGATCGATCAGCATGCCGGGAGGCTCGACGCGATCAACCACGAACAATTGTTGAACCACTTGACTACTTTGGCAAGGAATACACGCGATTTGCAGGAGTCAGTCATGTCTATCCGCATGATACCAATGGATCTGGTGTTTTCGCGTTTTCCAAGAATGGTCAAGGAGTTGGCCGCTAAATTGGGAAAGAAGGCAAAACTAATTACGCTTGGGGGTGCCACTGAACTTGACAAGGGATTGATAGAGCGCATTATCGATCCGCTCACCCATCTTGTTCGGAATAGTATTGATCATGGGCTTGAATTACCCCATGAGCGTTTGGCAAACAACAAGGCCGAAACGGGGACAATCATACTTTCGGCTGTCCATGATAGTGGGAATGTCGTCTTGCAAGTCCACGATGATGGCATCGGACTTGACCGTGGAAGCATCATGCAAAAGGCTTCGGATTGTGGGATTTCAGTCTCCGCTGAAATGAGCGATGAGGAGGTCTGGCAATTTATTTTTGCCCCTGGATTCACCACGGCGCGGACTGTGACTGATATTTCCGGTCGTGGTGTGGGAATGGACGTAGTCAAACGCAATATTGCAGCCATGGGTGGGAGCGTAGACATTCAATCAAACCAAGGGCAGGGGACTACCGTCACCATCTCACTGCCGCTCACTTTGGCGATATTGGAAGGGATGTTAATAAGGACGGGTAATGAAGTGTATATATTACCGCTATTGGCCGTTGTCGAATGCTTACAACCGGTTTCCGGGCAAATTCACGAGATTACAGGCAAAGGTTTGGTCATACATGTGCGCGATGAGTATATTCCCCTGATGCTTTTGTATGAACTTTTTGCCATTCAGCCTCGATTAACAAACCCTACTGAGGGAATTGTCGTTGTCGTCGAAGCGCTTGGCAAGAAAGCCGCCCTGTTGGTCGATAGCCTGGTTGGCCAACAGCAGATAGTGGTCAAAAACCTTGAGACCAACTTCCGCAGAATACCGGGGATTGCCGGAGCTACCATCCTGGGTGATGGAAGTGTTTCTTTGATTCTGGATGTTCCTTCGTTACTGAGTATCACTAGCCAGTTTTGTACAAAACAAACTTGTTATAACCTTGCGTCTTCCTGAGGTTTTTTTACATATGCCTGAAATGGTGAAGTCAAATTCCGAGAAGCCTGTTAAGGTGGTTATTGGCGGGGGGGATGATGCGGGTGCGGACAGTCAAGAGTACCTCACTTTCATGCTTGGAAACGAGGAGTATGGCATAGATATCCTTAAGGTTCAAGAGATTCGTGGTTACGATAACGTGACGCGAGTTCCAAGCGCACCAGTGTTTATCAAAGGATTGATCAACCTCCGCGGTTTAATTGTCCCTATCGTCGATATGCGGATAAAATTCAAACTCGGCATTCCAAGCTATGACCATCTTACCACAGTCATCATACTTGACATAAATGGGCGATTCGTCGGCATAGTGGTTAGTGGCGTTTCAGACGTGATAAATATTACCCCAAGGCAAATCCAAAGTTTGCCAAACGACGGTTCTACCTTGAAATCAGAATACTTGCTCGGTCTTTGTTCAATTGGTGAGCGTATGGTGATATTGATTGATGTCGATAGGTTAATGCTCAGTGAGGAAATAGCACTGAAGCATGGCACTGATGAAGTGCCTTAGAAATATATCGTAAATAGCAAGATAAATCTGTATTTATTGGGAGTTAATTGGTTTTTTCATGGAGACTATATAATTCAATACCCTAACTGGCAATTCAGTAAGCGGTGCTATTTCGTGTACAGCGCCCAATGCCACGGCTTCCTTGGGCATGCCATAAACGGCACAACTGGCTTCATCTTGTGCAAAATTGAATGCGCCGGCCTTCTTCATCTCCAGCAGCCCTAAGGCTCCATCCTTTCCCATGCCTGTCATGATGACCCCTGTTGCGTTCCCACCCGCATGGGCTGCGACAGAACTGAATAGCATGTCCACCGAGGGACGGTGGCGATTGACTGGCGGGCTGTGATCCAATCTTGTCACATAATGGTTCCGGCTTCGGCTGAGCATAAGGTGACAATTTCCAGGGGCAATATAGGCCACTCCCGGCAATACAAGTTCCCCGTCTTCAGCCTCCTTTACTGAAATTTTGCACAGGGCCAATAGCCGCCGCGCAAATGATTGGGTAAAACCCTCGGGCATGTGCTGGGCAATGAGTATGCCGGGGCAATCCATGGGCATGCGAGTTAAAAAAATTCTGATTGCCTCGGTGCCGCCCGTCGATGCCCCTATGGCGATGATTTTTTCATTACTGAGCGAATCGTTTTGCATCAGGGCCAAAGAGTGCTCTGTCTTTTTCTCAATATTACCTTCAGGGGCTTTTCGCCTTTCAATTTTGGCGCTCGCGACTAGGCGGATTTTGTCAGCAATTATGTCGCTATATTCCATCATGCCGCTCTGTATGCCCAATTTGGGTTTGGTGACAAAGTCGACTGCGCCCAATTCCAGTGCACGCAAAGTGGTTTCCGACCCTCTCTCTGTCTGTGAGGAAATCATTAGCACAGGCAAAGGTCTTAGGCGCATCAGTTTCTCCAAAAAATCCAAGCCATCCATTTTTGGCATTTCCACATCCAAGGTTATGACATCGGGATTCAATTCTTTGATAAGTTCCCTGGCAACATAAGGATCCGGTGCCGCCCCGACCAGCTCCATGTCGGGTTGGCTATTTATGATCTCTTTCATGATGCTACGTATCAAAGCTGAATCATCCACTACCAATACTTTTAGTTTCATGGTGTCCAATTCCTGCTCAAAACAAATCGATTTCGTCGGTCAGTATTGCAGATTTCAGGGGTTCTGCATAACCCCTTTCACTATTCAAAATGGATGGAGTTACAATTGCCAATTTCTTAACCAACACTTTGCCTGTACGCGGAAAAAAATAGACTTTTCTGCCTTGAAATTCTGCAATATCTTCAGATGTAATTATGATCTCTTCATTGCGTAAGTATTCACGCACAAAACGGACATTATTCTCGCCAATGTTAAGCGTTGTGTAAGTTTGTGACACATTTCCGCCCCCAAAAACCTTGGCTTCGAGGTTTTTCCGAAGAGCACCCATTTTAATGACTTGATTCACCAGCAACTCCATGGCATAAGCGCCATATCGTGCCGATTCGGAAGCCGGGTTGTTCGATCCGTCCCCGCGAGATGGTAACATAAAGTGATTCATGCCACCTATGCCATTAACCCTGTCTCTAATGCAAGCAGCCACACAGGAACCTAAAGTTGTGCCGATCAGGATATCTTGGTCTGTCACATAAAACTGCCCAGGGGAAATATTAACCGCTTCGCATTTGAAGACGTTGTCATAATAAACGGTGACTGCTGTCATGTTCATTCTTGTTTCAGTTGGTAAACTGTCCTGCTATGCAACTTGAACAAATCCGAGATCAAAATAATATTCTCCGAGTGTCCGACAAACAACAATCCTTTGGGGGCCAATAAAGGGGCAAATCGCTGAAGAATAGCCATTTGGGTTTTTTTATCTAAGTAAATCATAACATTTCGACAAAATATTGCGGCAAAGGGGGCTCTCACCGACCAATCTTCGTTTAGCAGATTCACTTGGCGGAACGTTACTATATCCTTCAATTCTTCACGAATTTTGACGAGTCCTGCGTTTTTCCCCTCCCCTTTTAGGAAAAATGGCCTTAGCTGGTCCGGTGTCAGCATGTCAACCTTTTCCATGCTGTAAATGCCGGCTTTCGCTTGTTCGAGTGCCTGGGTATCAATGTCAGTGGCAATAATCCGAACGGGGGGGGTGTAGCTACCGAAAAGCTCGACCATCGTCATGGCCATGGAGTAGGGTTCTTCGCCAGTTGAAGCAGCACAAGACCAGAGTGCTATCGTCTCTTGCGTGTCTAAATTCTTGATGTGTCTAGCCAAAATGGGAAAGTGGTGCGGTTCACGGAAAAAGGAGGTGAGATTTGTGGTGAGTGCGTTGATAAAAAGTTGCCACTCATTTTTATCCTTTGCAAGGAACTCAAGATAAGAGGAGAAATTGGTGATGTTGTTGGCACGAAGACGCCGTGTTAACCTGCTATACACCAGATTCTGCTTTGCATCATTTAGCGAAATCCCGGCATAATCATAAATAAGCTTTTGTATCACCCGAAAGTCGTTTTCGGTGAAATCAAATTGATGCTTATACACTATGGGAACTTCCGCAGGTAATATTTTTAGATTATTTAGCGGGCATAACTTTTTTTGGATATGTCTGCACTGGGCTGTCCTTATTTTCGTTCCAGCAACGTATTATTTATCTGGATATTGTCGGTCGTGAAAAAACCTTTGTCCCTATACAATACGACTCGGTTCCTCCCCAAGGATTTGGCAATGTACAAGGCTTGGTCTGCCACTGAAAGTATTCTTTCCTGGGATTCGCCCTCACTAGGAAATCCGCAAGAAACCCCCATGCTAACGGTGACATAAGGGGCGACATCGGATTTTGCATGGGGAATACGAAGTTTTTCCACTGAGTCCAATATCCTTTCCGAGACGACTCTGGCACCTTCTATATGGGTTTCTGGCAATAAAGCTACGAACTCCTCCCCTCCGTAGCGTGCGAGGATGTCGCGAGGGCGCTTAAGTGCGCTTGCAGCCGCTTTGGCTATGCGGGAGAGGCAAAGGTCGCCTTCTTGGTGTCCGTAGGCATCGTTGTAGTTTTTGAACAAATCGACATCAAGCATGATCATCGCCACCGGCAAGCAGGTGCGCCTTGCTTTACGCAATTCGATCAATGTCTGTTCTTCCCAGTAACGTCGGCTATAGACCCCGGTTAGCCCGTCAATGATCAGGTTGCGCTTCAGTTCCTTCGCCTGTTCAAGCAGCATGTTCTCCCGTTTCACCGCCACGCTAACATTCGCTATTTGGACAAGGGCATAACGTCTCTTGTCACCGCATCCTAATGGAATCACTTGGATATGCTGTTCCATGCGGCGACCTGTTTTACGATCTTCGTCGTTGGCAAAAAGGGGGAACGGGGCTCGGTTTAATGATTGTGAAAGCAAAGCGGGAAAGCTCATCTGAAGCGAAGTTTCCACCGCGTTTTGCAAGCGGGAATCCTCCAATTCGGGGAAAAGTTCCATCAAGCTCTTTCCCAAAGCGTCTCTTTCAGGAAGATCGACTGCTTTTGCCAGCCAATCATTGAATAAAACAACCCTTTGTCCACTGTCTAGAACCATTAGCCCAATTTGAGCTTCCCGAACCACCAAGGTTGCCAGATACAGTTTGGAATCATCCAAACAATCTTCGGTAGTTGAACCTAATAAGCTCTTCATGATGCGACTTATCTTGTGAATTCGGAGATGAAGCGGTCAACGTTGGAGGTTAATCGCTGGATGTCCGGCAGTACCGATAAAAACGCAAGGTATCCTTCTATCTCGTGTTTTTCCATCTGCAGCTCTACCAACATCAACATGATCACCCGGTTAGGTTGTTCGGCATCCACGCTGAGGACATGCTCACTGGTGCCTGATCTGAATTCTGGCATGGTCGCATGAAATTCGGCGGAGAAAATGTCGGCTATTGGTGCCATGCAGGCGTTCAGGACGATATTGCCGATCTCGCAAAGTCCTTCCTGTTCCATTTCTGTGAGCTGTTCCAGCAGGGAGTCCAAACCCAAAATATACCGAATTATCTCTAGGGATTTCTCTTCCGGGAACATTAAAATCGCCTCAGTTTTGAAGGGCCCGTCAAAACGCTGAGAGATGCCGCAAATGACTTTTCCGTTACCAGGCAAATGCTGCTTGGCCTCCTCCCATTCTAAAAACTCAAGGGTAGGCACACTGAGTAAAACTTCTTCAGAGGTGATTTTGCTCAAGGCAGCAGCGGCTTTGCCCACGCCGATGTTGAAAATCTCCAACAATGCATCTTGTTGCAATTCATTCAATACAAACATGGGCTTATTCCATATATGTGAGCGCTTTGGCGACGGCATCCGCAGTGATCGGCTTCTCGACAAAGCCAACCTTGAGTTCGGTGCATTTGCGGCTGACGCTTTCTTGCACATTGGCTGTCATTATGACGATGGGAACAGAAGCCCATGTTTCCCTGATGAGCGCTGCCAGAGTCAAGCCATCCATGCCGGGCATGTTGACATCCAAGGTAATCAGGTTGGGCTTCGCAATCGTATTCATCAATGAGATCGTTTGTTCTGCGTTTGTTGTTTCCATCACTTCCCAATCGGCATGTTTTTCCAAAATCAGGGCTTTGATGATCATCCGAGAGAGTCTGCTGTCGTCTACGATCAGCACTGTTTTAGAGGTCATGATGGTTTTGGCCTGAATCCATATTATTCTTAAAATCTGCATTTTAGCATAGTTTACCTCGCCAAAAATACCGCCATTGATTGGTTATGGTTAAAACCCAAGGTCAAAGCAACGGCCAAGACTGTGCAACTGTGTAATGGGGTAAATGGGTGTCCCGGATGGATTCCACCAAAACGAAGCCCGTGGATTTCCAAAAGACGGGCCGTTCCAACTGGATCTGCGCAGGCAGATGGGCTGCTTTCCTGGCTAGGGTCAGGTGGGCTCGGTAGGGGCGTTGTTCCCATTTGAAGCCTCCGTCCCGAAGTCGGGCAGTCAAATCGGTGGCGAGTTTCTCAAGAATCAGCGAGGAAGTCGAAGGCGTTAGGCAAATAACCTGAGGTTTGCGCCAATGTTCAATTTGATCCAGTTCCAATTCAAAGCTGGCCGAGTTGACCGCACGCGCAATGGATGCCAAGCATTCCAAGCGTTCTGTCTCAACGTCGCCGAGGAATGCCAAGGTCATGTGGATGTTTTCGGGCCTGATCCAACGGGCAGGGGCTTTTGGTTGCAGGCTGCTCATCAATTCAGTCAACACTTTGCGGGCGGAGTCTTCCGGCCATAGGGCGAAAAACAGGCGATGGGGGGTGTTAGCCATAAACTTTCAACAAACCCTGCAAGGCCACGGTGACGGCTTGCCTACGCACCGAGCGCCGGTCGCCGTCGAACTGCTTCTTGAGTGTGGCACAATTACCGTCGCGCCGTTGCCAGGCAAACCATACTGTACCCACTGGTTTGCCTGGAGTGGCGCCTGCCGGTCCGGCGATGCCGCTGACCGCCACGACACAGTCGGCGAGGCTGTTCAGCAAAGCGCCGGCGGCCATTGCACGCACGGTTTGCTCGCTTACTGCGCCGTATCCTTCCAGCACCGATTCCGGCACGCCCAACAAATGTTGCTTGGCTGCGTTGGAGTAGGTCACGAAGCCGCAGTCGAACCAAGCCGAGCTACCCGCAACATCGGTCACCGCTTGACAAACCCAACCCCCGGTGCAAGACTCGGCAGCGGCCAGTTTGCCCCCGTGTTGGCTTAGCATCGATCCAACCTGCTTGGCTAGGGTATGAATATCATCTTCATCGGTCATCATCATCTCAGTGCAAGCGTCAGGGTTAGGCATTACCCAGTAAATGGCTGGTTATTCCGTCGAGTCCCTGACCGTCGACAAACTGACGCCGGTACTTCTCCAGGTCGGCATAACTCAAGGCTAAAATACCCTGCTGCCGTAGGACGGCGAGTTGGCGGCGCTCGCGCCATGAGAGGGTGCCGTCAAGGAGAAAGCCTAAAACAATGATGAGCCGGCAAATATCTGCCACAGGCTGGCGAACGGCCTTTAATTTTTCCAAGAAGTCCACCGGAAGCGGGTGGGTCGCTTCGACTTCAATCCCGAAATGATCGACGATGGCTTTGGTCAGATAGTAGTGATTGGCGTGGAAGTCCCGCTTGTTTACCGCTATGAATTGCAAGCTGTCGTAAACCAATCCCAATTCCCATGGGCTGAGTGGCGTGGCCGGCAAATGCCGCCGCACGATCTCAATGGAAGTTTGGCCCATGACGACGACTCGGGCATTGCGCAGGATGACATAGGTGGTATACATATTGATTGCCATGTATATTGGCATACCAGAAAAATCTAGGTAGACCCGCATGATCTCCCGCCCGAAGACGTTGGATATGACCGCACGCGCAATGACACCGCCGATTAAGCCTTTAAGTCGATTGAATATTATAAACAAGTATAGTATCCAAGGGTTCATCTGCTCGTAAGGGTCGATTCCGAATTGTTGCAGTTCCGAAAAACGGCCTTCCAAGGCGATCCGGATCAAGCCAGAAGTTTCTTGGGCCATTTGATTGCGTTTTATATAACCAGTGGCCACGGCTATTCCATGCACTGCCGCCAAGTTCAACAACAGCAAAACGTATAATTCCACGACGGTCACCAGAAACATCCAACCGTCTTTAGCCCAGTGAAATTTGCCCGTCACATGGATAAATGGCCCGCCTAAGCTTAGTGTTTGTGATTCGAAAAAATCCGGAAACTCATAAATAGGCAAGAAGACTATAATGTAGGCGACCAATTCAATCAATACCGAACCGAATAAGGCCCAACGCTCGGTTTGCCTAACCAAATGCAATTCTTCCGGCGATAACAAGTGCAAATCGTCGTCAGTCGTCACTGCTCGAATGGGTAAAGCATGAAAAAATTTATGATAAAGGTGATCCATGAGCTTATGACGTTTTTAGTTTTCAAAATACCAAGGCATGTAATTGTTTGTCACCACTTTTCAATGGATGTCCCATTCTTGGCAAAAAAATCCGAACAAGTTTCCATTTCTGTTCATGCCTTATCTTATCGCCTATGTTGATCGGGTCAATGTGGGATTTGCCAAATTCCGTCGGCAAGCACATTTTATACGTTCCGCTTCCTTTTAGGGCTAGGGGAAGCGGTTTTTTTTCCTGGCATCATGCTTTACTTGACCTACTGGTTCCCCGGTGAACGCAGGGTCAAGACAACCGCAATCTTGATGCTGGATTGTATTTGCTTAGCTGGCGTCCTGTTTCTTGCCGGGATGCGGGTTTTCAGTGCTTCCAGATAAGAATTATCGCGGAATAACGCCCACTGCGGTATCATTTGCCCCTACTTCCCTTAGTGGCCCACCAATCTTTTTGGAACTTCCTGTTTGCACCCTCGTAGTCTGATATTTCAACGCGAACCCGTTTGGCGGCCGGCGAAAGCCAGCACATTGGGAGCGCCTTATGCCGTCAGGTCATGGCTAGCCGAGCCGGGTTCCCTGACCGCCCGTTTGCGGAGTGCGGTGGGGGTGGGTTTCGGCGTCCGCCTGATTGGGCAATGTTGGGCCAGGCCGTTTGCCTACGAAGCTAATTTATTGAATTTGCCTCCGCGCCAGCGTGTGCTGGTTAGGGAAGTGTTGCTGCATTGCGAAGGCAAACCCTTGGTTTTGGCACGTTCCATAATCCCTCCGCGTACCTTGCGTGGCATCCATTGCGGCTTGGCGCATTTGGGAGACCGCCCATTGGGGGAATTGCTGTTTGCCTATCGTGGATTGAAGCGCAGCCATCTGGAAATGGCCAGGGTACGTCCAACCGATTGGAAACTTTCCATCGCAAGGGAGTTCACCATCGAATCGCCTGCCTGGGGCAGACGCTCGCTGTATCAAGTGGGAAAGGTTTCCTTGTGCGTCTGCGAGTTTTTCCTGCCCACTGTTTTGACTTTATCGGAACCCTGTGATGAGTAGCCAAACCTTCGTTTTCAATCGCGAGCATTGGGGCCACTATTGGCGGTTGATGCGTTTTGACAAGCCCATCGGCATCCTGTTGTTGCTTTGGCCTGCGATGTGGGCTTTGTGGATGGCAGGGCAGGGCAGGCTCAACCCGCTGGTCCTTTTCGTCATCGTGTCCGGCGTGGTGATTATGCGAGCCGCCGGCTGCGTCATCAACGATTATGCCGACCGTGATTTCGATCCGCATGTGGAGCGGACGCAACAGCGGCCTATCGCCGCCGGGCTGGTGTCGCCCAAGGAGGCTTTGATTTTGTTCGTCGCACTATGCCTGACCGCGTTCGGGCTGGTTTGCCTGTTGAACGGCTTGACCATTGCGCTATCCGTGCCGGGTGCATTCCTTGCCGCGTCCTACCCGTTCATGAAACGCTTCACCCATTTGCCGCAAGCCTACCTGGGTGTCGCTTTCGGCTGGGCCGTGCCGATGAGTTTCGCCGCCCAGACCGGTTCGATTCCCTTCGTTGGTTGGGAATTGTTTCTGGCGACTGTGCTATGGGCCTTAATCTACGACACCATGTATGCGATGGTGGATCGCGATGATGATTTGAAAATCGGCGTGAAATCCACGGCAATCCTATTTGGCGAGCATGACCGGCAGATTATCGGCGGCTTGCAATTGCTCATGCTGGCGATATTGGTGTTGATAGGGCTACAGCTTGGGTTTTCAGCACCCTATTATATTGGTTTATTGGTTGCCGCCGGGTTTTTTGTGTATCAACAGTGGTTGATAGTCCATCGGGTGAAAGCAGATTGTTTTAAAGCTTTTTTGAATAACCATTGGTTTGGCGCGACGGTGTTTGTGGGGTTGGCTTTGCAGTATTTGTCATTGCATGAAAATAAAATACTTTGAAGATACTGATACTTTGTATATTGAATTCCGTAATGTTGGTGTTGCAGAAACAAAAGACCTTGATGAGGACACGCTGCTTGATCTTGACGCTGAGGGTAATATTTGCGGCATCACGGTCGAACATGCGAAAGATCGGGCGGAAATCCCCGCGTTTTCTTATGAACAAATAGCTGCCTGACATGCCTGAAAAAACAAGGTCTGGAAAGAGTAGGGGCAGAGCCGTAAGGGCGGAACCCTCTTTTTTGGGTTCCGCCGCATGTATGATTCATTCGGCGGATCACATCTATGTTTCGCGGGCTAAATTGATTCAGCAATCCCCCAACGCCGTCAGGGGGGCGTCGGACAACATTCGGAGGGTTGCAAAAACTTTCAGGGTTCACCCTGATGATCTCGGCAAGCCGCTTAAATCTTTCCGTCGGCCCCCTCACTGCCATTAAGTTAAGCAAAAAACCGTGAAATTTGCGATGATTATATGATTTGGAGTCAACAATGGATAAAAAGAGCAGGCGCTGGAAACCAGCCGGACACTCATTTCGGGCGATGCGTTCAAA